>ENA-OZAH01000494-OZAH01000494.1-human-gut-metagenome-genome-assembly--contig:-NODE-494-length-16995-cov-5.479988_pt1 | contig 16995 bp, 15 predicted proteins | sample MGYA00243304_ERZ653505 | MGnify/ENA primary metagenome ERZ653505 (study PRJEB26926, sample SAMN06164925) | human gut metagenome | biome: ENVO:00009003; feature: ENVO:2100002; material: ENVO:00002003...
GTCGGCAGCGTCAGATGTGTATAAGAGACAGTTTCTGACTCGCAGATCACGCTTGATCTGTCGGAGGATATGCTGGCGGTCGGAAATCATAAAGTGGAAGTTGCACAATACGAAAACGATGATCCGGCTGGAAACATGGTAACTTATAAACAGGCAGCTTATGAAGTAAAAGCAAAATAAAGAAGTACATCATATAATCATAAAAGAGAGCCTATAAGGTTCTCTTTTTTTATGCAAAATAACAGTAATGATGTTTTAAGTTGACAACGCAATTATAAATTGCGTAATATGTAAACAAGAAAAGGAAGGTGAGGAAATGAATGAAGTTTTTTGCAAAAGACTGCGTGCAAAACGGGAAGAAGCTGGAAAGACACAGCAGGAAATGGCTGACATCCTGAATATAAAACGTGCAACATATAGTTCTTATGAGCGTGGGAAGATTAAGCCGCCATCGGATAAGATAGAACGGATCGCAAAGGCTCTGAACGTAGCGCCGCAGTACCTCTTGAACTGGGAAACAAACACAGAAGAGTCCGAAGAAATGGAAGCTGTGGCAAAAATGCAGAAGGATGTCCGGGAGTTCGAGGATGATGTTGAACAATCTGTAATAAAAAGATATGGCAAAAAAAATAAAGAAATGCGTCTTGAAAGAAAGCTATCACTTTTGGAAGTGGCAGAGGATTTGAATTTTCCGTTATCCCTACTAAAAGAGTACGAATCTGGATTGAAGAAGATTCCAAAAGAAGCACTTGTCGCACTTAGCAAATATTTTGGAACAGATATAAATGATCTGATAGGAATCGAACTGGAAACGAATCGAAGACATGCAGTAATAACAGACAGTGAAACGCTTAAAAAGAGATATGCGAAATGGCAGGAAGTAATAGGATACGATAACCATTTTAGTGATGCGGAAATAGATGAAATTATATCTTTCGCAAAATACATACAATGGAAAAGGACTGGACTGAAAGGCGGTGATCTATGACTAACTATAGCTACTTTATAACTAATTATGACTAAACAACTAGGAGAGGAACAAAATGGATGAATACGCTGTATATCTAAGAAAAAGCCGTGCCGACATAGAAGCCGAAAAGCTGGGTGAAGGCGAAACTTTGGCAAGGCATAAAAAAATACTACTTGCGTTGGCAGCAAGAAAAGGATTGTATGTTGGGAAAATATATAAAGAGATCGTATCCGGTGAAACTATTGCAGCACGCCCAGAAATGCAGGATCTTATAAAGGATTGCTATTCCGGGAAATGGCGTGGGATAATCACAATGGATCCTGACCGTTTAAGCCGTGGGGATCAGGGTGACATGCAGACTGTAATGGACTGCCTAAAATATGCAAATAATCGAAACGGTCTACTTGTAGTAACGCCTACAAAGACGTATGACGTGTCACACAGCCAAGAAGACGAAGAATATATGGAATTTGCTTTATTTATGTCCAGACGTGAATATAAGACTATCCAGAAACGTCTTGAACGTGGAAGAAGACAGTCTGTTGTAGAGGGAAACTACATGGGAAGTTACCGCCCTTATGGTTACGATATTTTAAAGACAAAGATAGGGCGCACTCTGATACCGAACGAAGAAGAAGCACCTATTGTTAAGAAGATTTTTGAATGGACAGTAAAAGAAAATCTTACGCCGGGGAAAATAGCAAAGCGACTTGATGCAATGGGAGTGCCTACCTACACAGGAGAACCTGAATGGTCTATATCTACAATTAAGACCATTTTGACGAATCCGACATATATCGGTAAAGTGAGATGGAATGATCGAATGACTGTTAAAAGCATGGTTGACGGAAAGATTGTTAAGAGCCGACCAAGATCTAACCATACAGATCATTACATGCTTTATGATGGGAAACACGCTGCGCTTGTAGACAAAGAAATATTTAAAGCAGCTTCTGAACGTTTCCACAGCGACAAAACGAAAGGAAATCTAAAATTGCAAAATCCACTTGCCGGAATACTGATCTGCGCAAACTGCAAGAAAACCATGATTTATCAGGGCTATCCGAAGAAACCGGAAACCGCTCCACGAATCCTGCATAAATCATCGAAATTATGCAAAGTGAAATCTGCAACCTTGTCGGATGTTATGAATGCCGTTGTACATGCGTTGAATCTTTATATAGAGGATTTTGAAATAAAGGTGGACAATTTACCGTCTGTCGATGAAAACTCGATTGTAGGGCAAATGGAAGCACTACAAAAGGAACTGCTGAAGACAGAACGGAAACTGTCGAAGCTGTTTGATGCTTGGGAAGATGGAAAGATTACAGATAATGAATTTGTGCAGCGAAAATTCGTGAACAATGAAAAAATAGAAAGCATTAAAAAGCAGATGGATAACCTGGAAGACTCAATCCCGGAGAAAGAAGAGTATGAGGAAAAAATATTGATGTTATCCGATGCTCTGAACGCCCTGCTGGACGATACTCTTGACGCAGAAGTCAAAAACGAATATCTGAAACAGATCGTTAATACAATCGAATTCAGCCGGGAAAACAATGAGGAATTTATACTTGACGTATTCCTAAAGTAGACCTTTGGGAATACTGTTTTGCGGTAAATATGTATGATGGACGGGCGGCTTTCAGATCACCACAGAAAATCACAGGCTTTTTCTCTTCCAGTTTCTTCAAATACGCCAGAAAATCAGATTCCCACTTCATGCGGTAATCCAGCCTGGCAAGCTCGTTCTGAGAATTCGGCGTGTACACAGTCACAAAATAAAATTCTTCAAATTCCAGTGTGATGACACGACCTTCCTGATCGTGCTCCTCGATTCCGATTCCATAAGTCATATTCAATGGTTTCTTTTTTGTAAATACAGCCGTTCCGGAATATCCTTTTTTCACGGCATAATTCCAGTACTGCTCATATCCTTCCAGATCCAGCTCGATCTGACCTGCCTGCAGTTTTGTCTCCTGCAAACAGAAAATATCTGCATCTGCTTCCCGAAAGAATTCCAGAAACCCTTTCTGTACGCAGGCACGGATTCCATTTACATTCCATGATATCAGCTTCATAAATCCTCCTGTTTTCTTTAGAAAAACCCAAAAAGGGACCGTCTACTTTCGTACCCGCCCCCAATCTAATAATACACTTCTTTTAATGTCAGCCCTCTTGCAGGTGCAAGAAATCCGGCATCTGCCCTATCTCTGCCTGCCAGTGCAGCCTTCACCGATTCCGGCGTCCTTCTTCCGTCTCCTACTTCCAACAGAGTTCCTGTCAGGATCCTCACCATATGATACATAAAACCGCTGCCCCGGTATTCGATCCTCAACTTGTCCCCCTGTACTTCCACGATTATAGCATAAATTGTGCGAATTGTGGACTTTTCCTCTTTTTTGTCCGTAAATGCGGCAAAATCATACCGTCCAATCAGATCATCCGCTGCTCTTTGCATCGCCTCTATATTCAGCTCTTTCGGATAATGATAGGTATACTTTCGCATAAACACATCTGGTTTTTCCCGCATATCGATCCAGTATTCATAACATTTTCCAACTGCACTGAGTCTCGCGTGAAACCCGTTCTTTACCAGTTCCATTTCGATCACCCGGATATCCAAAGGAAGCAGCCGGTTCATATTTTGTAAAAACTCAGACTCCTGTACTTTTCCGCGCAGGATCACACTGGCCGTCTGCCCCTTCGCATGGACACCTCCATCGGTACGGCCGGATCCCTGTACCTCCAGCGGATATCCGGCAGTCTCAGATGCTGCCTGTTCTAAAAGCCCCTGGACCGTCTTGTCTGTATTGCTCTGTCTCTGCCAGCCCTGATACCGGCTTCCATCATAAGCGATCGTCAATTTATAGGTTCGCATACGGCTACTCCAGGATCTTCTTCAGTTCGGACATAAATGTATTGACATCCTTAAACTCTCTGTATACAGATGCAAAACGGACATATGCGACCGGATCCAGATCTTTGAGACGGTCCATCACGATCTCCCCGATCAATTTACTTGGGATCTCTTTGTCCTCTCTTTTAAATATCTGGAGCTCGATATCATCGATCGTCTGCTGGATCTGCTGTGCTGAGACAGGACGCTTATAGCATGCCCGCAAAACTCCGACTTCAATCTTAGATCTGTCATACTGCTCTCTGTTATTGTCTTTTTTGATCACGATCAGGGGAATCGTCTCTACTTTTTCATAGGTTGTAAAGCGTTTCCCGCATTCATCGCAGGATCTTCTTCTTCGGATGGCGTTGTTGTCTTCCGCCGGTCTGGAATCGATCACCCGCGTATCCGGATGACCACAATACGGACATTTCATACTTGTTTCCGCCTTTCTTTTTCCTTTGCATTTGGTTTCTTTTCCCCATTATAACCAACATCTAGTACTTTTGCAAAAACTTTTCTTCACAGATTTCCACCAAAATGATATCCGGCCCGATTTTTTTAATACAACCGAACGGAATCACATATTCTCCGTCACTGCCAAGTATCCCGCAGATCTTCCCGGGAACCGGAATGATGATCGCCAGAACCTTTCCATCGCAGACATCAATATCCACATCCACCACACAGCCAAGTCTTCTGCAGTTACATATATTGATTACTTCTTTCTCTCTCAGTTCACAGAGCCTCACACCTCACACCCGCTTCCCGAAATCCGTTCTGCCGCTATAAAAAGCGCCTGCATACAGCAACAGCCTTCTTACTGTTACTATATGCAGGCACCTTCTCTTTGTGAAATGCTCTGTCTGAAACAATCTCTATTTTGCCATTACCTTTTCACTTTCAAATGCTTTTGCGATTACCGTAATCAGTATCATTCCCAGGATCAATGTCTCTGCCAGTGTCACCGCATACTGCATCACACTCACATCTCCTGTAAGAATTCCCTGTAACGCCAGCGCTGTATTAAACACCGGTACTGCATAATACCAGTTTTCAATATTCTGCGTCGTAAACATTGTCGCGATCCCCAAAATCAGGATCAGCATATAAACCGGCATAATATAGCTGCTTGCCTCTTTTGTATCTTTTGCAAAGACAGAAATCAGAACGATGATTCCGGAATACAGAAATGCGATCGCGATCAGCAAAAATGCCATCATCAGCACCTGCCCGACTTCCAGACTCAGTCCCAGACCTTCACTTCCATAGGCCCCCATCATCTGTGGCAGGAAGCCTACCATAACCGCAACATATACAACCGAACTGATTCCTGAAATAATCATCAGTGCAAATACTTTTCCGAGTACGATCGAGCTTCTTTTAATCGGCGCTACCAGCATACTTGCCATGGTACCGCGCTCTTTTTCTCCTGCCACCATATCGGTTCCGAGTCCCATTGCCCCCGCAAAAAGCAAGATCGTCACAAAATACGGAAGCATCATACCCAGCGCTTTTCCACCGGCTTTCTGTTCATCCTGGATCACCATGTCCGGATTGTCTGAATTCACTGTAAATACTGTCAAAGACTGCATATCTCCGACACGCTCTGACAACAGTGCCTGTCGGTAAACCTCCAGACATCCGCCTGCCACGCCTTCATAGGCAGCCTGTGAATACTCTTCGGACGGATTGTAATAAACTTTGATCTGGGGAATCTCATCCCCGGTCTTATAAACTTCTATCTGCTCCAGAAAATCCTGTGGAAAAGCAATCCACAAATCGGCTGATCCATCTCGGATTTCCTCTGTCACTTTCTGTTCGTCATCCATCGTGCGCAGATCCATCTTCTCATTATACGCCTTCAAGTACTGCTCCACACCCTTCGGGGCACTCTGCAGATAAACGATGGGAGCATGAGATTTGACATCATTCTCCAAATTTTCCGAAAAACTGGTCATTACATTCATTACGACCACCATGATGATCGCCGGCAGAAGAAATATGGAAAATAACATCTTTCTGTCTGTCAGCACTCTGGATAATTCTTTTTTACAGATCAATCGAATCTCACGCATCTTCCCCGCCTCCTTTTACCTGACTGTACAATTCAAAAAACGCATCCTCCAGATCTTCTGTCTGTGTCTCTCTTAAGATATCCTCCAGATGCCCTTCCATCACTTTTCTTCCGTCAATGATCACTCCGATCCGGTCACACAGCTTCTCTGCCTCTGACATGATATGTGTAGAAATAATGACCAGCTTTCCCTCCTCTTTCAGGCGCTTCAGATAGTCTGTCACACTCCTTGCCGTCACGACATCCAGACCGTTTGTCGGTTCATCAAAAATAACAATATCCGGATCATGTACCAGGCTGACTGCGATTGCAGCCTTCTGCCCCATTCCGGTTGACAGCTCTTTCATCTTTTTGTGCGCAAAATCCTTGATCCCAAAATAAGTAAACAGTTCCTCTTTTCGTTCTTTGAGCCTCTCCGGCTTCACTCCATGGATCTTCCCGAAAAAGTCAAACATATAATCCGGGGAAAACTGTGGATCCAGCTTGATATCTCCGGTCAGAAATCCGATCTTTTCCCGCACTTTCTCCGGCTCTTTGCGCACCTCATGTCCATCCACATAGATCTCACCCTTTGTCGGCTTGATGATCGTGGAAATACAGCGCAGCGTAGTCGTCTTCCCTGCTCCATTGGGTCCCAAAAGGCCATAAATCTCACCTTTTTTCGCAGTCAGCGTAAGAGCATTGACTGCCGTCTTGATCGGATTTGTGGTTCTGGATTCTTTCATCTGCTTTTTATTCAACTTATACGTCTTTGTCAGATTCTTAATCTCAATCATACTTTTCCTCCCGGCTGTGCCTGGTGTGCTGTACACCTGTCGTATTATTGTATTATTTTCTTAATACAGCTATTATATTTCTTTTCCCTGTACCCGTCAATAGATTTTTTATAATCTGCCCTTTCCTTACAAGATAAAATCTATTACAATAAATGCAAAAAGATAGATAGGAGATTTCATCTGTATGAGAGAAAGTATTTTATTATTCCATATATCAGACAAAGAAGTAAAAAAGAAAGTGGAACGTGCACTGCTTCCGCTTCGTGTGCGTCTCCGCCACATTACACTCAAAGATTACAGCCAGCCTCTCGGTGTACTTGCAGGGCTGCCGGACATGACACCTTCTGAAGAAATTTATGACGGAGAAGAGCTCTCCGATACAATGATCGTATTCTGCGGACTTTCCAACCAGAAGCTGGATCAGGCGCTTCTTGCTTTGAAAAAAAGCGGTGCGGGACCGTTTCCGTACAAAGCGATCCTCACACCGACCAATCAGCACTGGCTCGCAAAAGACTGTCTTGCAGAATTAAAACGCGAGCATGAATATATGACCGCCCGGGGAAATGCATGATCTCCCCGGGCTTTTTTCTAAGACGCAAACTGGCTTTCATACAGATTTTTATAAAATCCGCCTTTTTCTAACAACTCCTCATGGCTGCCCTGTTCAATAATATTTCCATCCTTCATCACAAGGATCACATCTGCCTCCCGAATAGTAGAAAGCCGATGTGCCACAATAAAGCTGGTACGTCCCCTCATCATACTCTGAAACGCTTCCTGAATCTTCATTTCTGTACGGGTATCGATCGAAGAGGTTGCCTCGTCCAGAATCAACATATCCGGAATTCTGAGCATAACTCTGGCAATACACAAAAGCTGCTTCTGCCCCTGTGACAGGTTTCCGCCCTCTTCTTGAATCAGCGTATCATACCCCTGCTCCATTCTCCGGATAAACCCATGCGCATGAGCCGCCTTTGCCGCCGCAATGATTTCTTCCCTTGTGGCATCTTCTTTTCCATACGCAATATTCTCTGCGATCGTTCCTGCTTTCAGCCAGGTCTCCTGCAGAACCATTCCAAAGTTGGCCCGCAAACTGTCTCTTGTAATATTCTGAATTCCGGTATTGCCGACACGGATCTCTCCACTTTGAATATCATAAAAACGCATCAGAAGATTGATCAGCGTCGTCTTTCCGCATCCCGTCGGTCCTACAATCGCAATTTTCTGACCCGGCTTTACATTCAGGTTCAGATCCTGTAAAAGCTTAATCTCCGGATTATAAGAAAAACTGACATGTTCCAGTGTCATACTGCCGTCTGGATTTTTCAGTTCGATCGCCGATGCCGCATCCGGCTCTTCCGGTTGTTCCTCAATAAAGTCAAATACCCGCCGTGCGCATGCCAGTGCATTCTGAAGCTCTGTGACCACACTTGAGATTTCGTTAAACGGCTTTGTATACTGGTTTGCATAGCTTAAAAAGCAAGACAGCTGCCCCACCGTGATCCCGCCTCCGATTGCGGTAAACGCACCTGCAATACTAACCCCTGTATACACCAGTCCGTTGACAAACCGGGTACTCGGATTCGTAATGGACGAAAAGAAAATCGCCTGCAGGCTGACTTTCTGGAGCTTTTTGTTGATCGTATCAAACCTCTCCACTGCCCGGTCACCGTATCCAAATGCCTGCACAACCTTCTGATTTCCCACCATTTCATCGACAAGGGATGTCATCTGTGCTCTGGTCTCTGACTGTGCTTTAAAAAACACATAGATTCTCTTCGCAATAAAGCTTGCCACAAACAAAGATACCGGCGTGATCAGGATTACAACCAACGCAATCTTCACATTGATCAGGAGCATAAATACCAGGGTTCCCAAAATCGTCACCACACCGGTAAAGAACTGAGTAAATCCCATGAGGAGTCCATCCGAAAACTGCTCCACATCGGTGATGATCCGACTGATGGTCTCTCCATATGCATGGCTGTCTACATATTTCAGAGGAAGCTTCTGCAGCTTTGCAAATGCCTTTGTACGGACATCCTTAACTACCCGATACGTAATGTGGTTGTTGCACAGATTCATCAGCCACTGCGCAGCGCTTGTTATAACAATAATCCCTGCCAGCCTGAACAGAATCCTGCCGATCGCGTCAAAATCCACACTTCCTTTTCCAATAATCAGATCCACAGCATTACCGATCAGAATCGGAGCATACAATGTCAGCAACGCAGAAATACCCGCAAATACGAATGATAGCATCAAAAAATGCAGATAGGGCCGAATCAGCCAGAGTATCTTTTTCCATACACTTTTTTTCTTTTTATGCATACTGAACCCCCTCCTCTTTCGAAAACTGAGACCGACAGATTTCCTGATAGACACCGCACGCTCCAAGCAGCTCTTCATGATTGCCGTATCCCACCATCTTTCCGTCATCCAATACCAGGATCTTATCGGCATGCATGACAGAGGATGCTCTCTGCGATACCAGAAATACGGTCATATTTTCCGTATCCTGGGACAATGCTTTTCGAAGTGCCGCATCTGTAGCGAAATCAAGCGCAGATGCACTGTCATCCAGAATCAGTATCTGTGGATTTTTCACCAGTGCTCTTGCGATCGTCAGCCTCTGTCTCTGCCCTCCCGACAGGTTTTTTCCGCCTTCACTGACAGGAGCATTCAGCCTTCCCGGCTTCTCCTCCACAAACTCCAAAGCCTGTGCGGTTTTTAATGCTGCATACATCTCCTGTTCAGATGCCTGCTCATTTCCCATTTGAAGATTACTCTTTATGGTACCGGAAAACAGCACTGCCTTCTGCGGAACCACTCCGATCTGTTTTCGCAGAGCCTCTGTCCGGTATTTTGAAATCTCCAGTCCATCGATTTTGGCTTTTCCCTCTGTCACATCATAAAACCGGGGAATGAGATTGACCAGAGTTGTCTTGCCGGAACCTGTCCCTCCAATGATTCCAATCGTCTCTCCTGCTTTCGCGGTAAAAGAAATATCCTCCAGCGCCGACTCCTGACTGCCCGGATAGCAGAATGTCACGTGTTCCATCTTTACTTTCACGGCTTCCGCTTTCGCCTCTGCTTTCTCCCACTCTCCGTCCACAAGCTCGGATCTGAGTGCAAACACCTCATTCAGACGGGCTGCAGATGCTACTGCTTTTGTAAAGGAAACAATCAGATTCGCCAGCGCCACCAGCGCCAGAAGAATCTGGGACATATAATTGACCAGGGCGATTACCTCTCCCTGTGTCAGCAGCCCTTCATATACCTGTCCGCCCCCATACCAGACAACCGCAATAATCCCGGCGTTGACGATAATATATGTCATCGGATTCAACAGCGCTGAAATCCGTCCGGTCAGAAACTGCAGCTTCATCAGTATCTCACTCTTTGTATCAAACTCTTCCTGCTCTTTCTTCTGTGTACAAAACGCACGGATCACACGGATTCCCGCCAGATTTTCTCTGGTAGAGACAAGCACCTGATCCAGTGCTTTCTGTACTTTTTTATACAGCGGGATCGTCACGATCATAATACCGTAGATCACAAGCGCCAGAAGCGGAACTGTCACGACAAAGATCAATGCGGTCTTTACATTGATCGTAAATGCCATGACCATTGCACCTACCACAATAAACGGCGATCGCAGGAACAGACGAAGCACCAGATTGACACCGGACTGTACCTGATTGATATCACTTGTGATCCTGACAACCAGCGTGGCGCTGCCAGCCTTATCTACTGCCGCATAAGAAAGCTGTTCAATGTGGCAGAACAGATCATGCCGAAGTTCTGTTCCGAAACCGACAGCTGCTTTTGCCGCAAAATACTGCGCCAGCAGGGAACACAAAAGTCCCATTACACCAAACGCCACCAGCAATGCCGCCATCTTCCAGATATACGGGATATCCCGGTTCTGAATTCCGATATCAACAATTCTTGCAGTGACTAATGGCACAATCAATTCAAATACCGCCTCTAAAAGTTTAAACAGCGGTCCGATAATACTTTCCTTTTTATAGTTTTTCAAATAAGGAATCAATTTTCTCAACTTTTCATCCTCCTTGTTCTATGGTTACTGTTCACAGCAATCTAAATTTTAGCAGATTTCAGGTTCTGTTGACAAGGTGCAAATCTTCTTTGACAGTCTGGCGTGAAGCAACTATAATAGGTCTATCATCAGAATCGGAGGAATCCTGTTATGTGGACAAGAAAACATCTGAAACATCAGGCAAAAAAATCACTAAAGAGCAACTATCAGAAAATGGTATCTGTCTGTTTTCTGATCGCATTTTTAACGACCTCATTTGCATCTTCCACTTTTATTTTCCGGCAGTTTCGCCCGGGACTGCAAACAATTTTTGTTCAGACACATCTGAATTTTCCAGATGCCTCCAATTCCTCGATCGCAACAGACACGCTGCAGCACGTATTTCAGATTTCGTTTTCCGGTGCACCACTGGCAACTCTGTTCGAACACATCCTCAATATATATACCAGTGGAAGATCTTTTATCTTTGCCACTTTAAAGACTGTCAACGAGGCCTTCCTTGATCCGTTTTCCACCTCGTTTTTTCTGCTTCTCCTGGGGGTATTGCTCTCTTTTCTCTACACTGTCTTCATTCAAAACGTGCTGCTTGTCGGAGAAGCCCGTTTCTTTCTGGAGGCACGCACTTATCAGCAGACAACGATCAGTAAGCTTTTCTTTCTTTACAAAGTGAACTTCTTTTCCCACCCTGCATGGATCATGACCTGCCGTTGTGTTTTTCAGACTTTCTGGAACCTGACGTTCATCGGCGGCATCATCAAAAAGTACGAATACAGCATGATTCCTTATATACTGGCTGAGAACCCGACGATGGGACGAAAGGATGCATTCTTTTTATCCAGACAGCTGATGCGCGGAAACAAATGGCGGATGTTTCTTCTGCATCTGTCTTTTATCGGATGGAGCATTCTTTCTCTCCTTACATTCGGTATTCTGGATTTTCTGTTTGTCAATCCTTATCAGACAGCCACCGATGCTGAATTATATATGACCCTGCGAAAAAATTATATCCGGTCCCGCGCTCCCCGTTACGAACTGTTTAATGATCCACTTCTGGAACAGGAGCTTTCTGATGACGAGCTACTGATCCGCAAAGCGCTTTATGACGATTCCGAAGGACCTTATACAAAGATTGCCTATTTTGAACCACATCAGTATCCGGCCTTTCTGTTTTCTGTCCAGCCGCCGGTCCGTGCTGTGCATCAGCCTCTGGCTCCGACCGGTTTCTATCACCCGCTGACACTGGCCTCGCTGTTCTTTCTGTTTTCCATTCTTGGATGGATTCTGGAAACACTGAGCTATCTCACAATGGAAGGGGTCTTTTTGAACCGTAGTATTCTGCTTGGTCCATGGATTCCTCTTTATGGAATTTGCGGTGTTCTCAGCGTAACGATGCTGCACCGATTTGCAAAAAATCCGATTCTGGCATTCTGTATGAACGGGTTATTATACTCTGTGATTGGATACCTTTCAGATTTTACAGTCCAGATGATCTGGCACGCAGACCTGCACAAAATTTCTCAATACTTTCGTCCATCTCTGCTGCCTCCGTTTTTTGCGGATGCCGTGTTCCTGGGACTGATCGGATGCACCTGCCAGTATTTCATCGCACCAAAATGGAAACAGGTTACCAGAAAAATCCCGCTCTGGTTCCTGCTTTGCGTATGTGTTCTGCTGGGAATGCTGATGTTGCTGGATGTCTTCTTTGCCTTTTATCGATAATCCACAACTTCTGCGTGGAATAACGTTGCTTTTTTGTACGAAAAATAATATAATTTACTCATCACAATTATTTAACGAAAGGGATATGACTATGAAGAAAAGAGTTGTCGTTGCACTGGGACACCGTGCTCTTGGAACTACATTGCCGGAGCAGAAAGTCGCAGTAAAAAATACATCAAAAGTAATCGCAGATTTGATCGAAGCCGGATTTCAGGTTGCGATCACCCACAGCAATGCTCCACAGGTAGGGATGATCCACACTGCCATGAATGAATTCGGACAGCGTCATGAAAATTATACAGCTGCACCGATGTCTGTATGTTCTGCCATGAGCCAGGGCTATATCGGATACGATCTCCAGAACGGAATCCGGGAAGAACTGATGAACCGCGGAATCTACCGTACAGTCAGCACTGTATTGACACAGGTGATCGTAGATCCTTATGACGAGGCTTTCTATACACCAACCAAAGTTCTCGGACGTTACATGAGCGCAGAAGAGGCCAACGAAGAGCGTAAAAAAGGAAATTATGTGATCGAAGAAGCCGGAAAAGGATTCCGACGAGTCGTTTCCGCTCCGCATCCTGTGAAGATCGTGGAACTGGATGCAGTCAACGCACTTCTGGATGCTGATCAGGTCGTAATCGCTGCCGGTGGAGGCGGAATCCCTGTACTGGAACAGGATAATCACTTAAAAGGCGCCAGCGCAGTCATTGAAAAAGACCTGACTGCCGGAAAACTTGCAGAAGGTGTGGATGCCGATCAGTTGATCATCCTGACAAGTGTAGAGCAGGTATGTATCAATCTCGGAAAAGACAACGAAGAAAAACTGGGAGAAATCTCAGCTGCACAGGCAAAAGAATATATGGAACAGGGACATTTCGGAGTCTACAACATGCTCCCGAAATTCCAGGCTGCCGTTGAATTTGTAGAAGAAAGGGAAGGACGTACCGCTCTGATCACATCTTATGACAAGATCAATGATGCACTCAAGGGTAAGACCGGAACTGTCATTCACTCCTAAACAAAAGCAAAACCACAGGAAAATCTTTGTTACAGAGAGTTTCCTGTGGTTTTTTATCCGAGATATTACAATAAAAAACATTACAAATAAAATCCTTCTTTCAGAAACGGAGCCTAATCCATGCAAAAAAATTATGAGCAACTAAAACAATATCTTCACTCAGAAAAAGCGAAGCCGGAAAAACAGATTTTAAAATCCAGAGAACTCTCCATGCATACAGATGAAAACAACATTGTCACCTCTTATCCAAATAAGGATGTACAAGAAGAACGTTTTGTCATCCGCCCAAAATATAGAAATATCCGGATTCCCAGACATCGTCACGAATACATTGAGCTTTCTTTCATGCTTGATGGTGAAATTTCAATGGAAATCGATGGAACGCCCATTAAAATGTCTTCCGGAGATATCTGTCTCATGAACAAAAATGTCATTCATTCCTCCGAAAAGATAGGGGATGATATTTGGATGTTTAATATTTTAATGACAGCTGATTTTTTTGATACCATTTTTATGTACCTGCTTTCCGAGGATAATTATATTTCAAACTACATCATCAACAGTTTGTACTCTGAAAGCAAAAAGAAAAATTACATTCTGTATCATCTTCCTAAAAACAGTTTTGAATCTACATTGATGGAGCAGATTCTTTGTGAATACTTTTTAGAAAAACCTAGAAACCAAGGAAAAATACTTTCCTGCCTTTTGATTCTTTTTATCGAGATTTCCCGCGCTGTAGGACCTGAAGATCAAAAAGCAATCAAGCAGAAACACTCCAAAATACAAAACGAGGTATTTGACTATTTGAAGCAGCATTACAAAGATGTTACCCTTCAATCTGTTGCTAAACATATGTGCTTTCATCCCAATTATTTGAGCTCTCTACTGAAAGCAGAAACAGGGAGGGGGTTTAAAGATATTCTTATAGACATTCGTATGACAGAAGCAGCAAACCTACTCAGAAACACCAATCGAAAAATCGAAGAAATCACATCTGATATAGGATATGCAAATGAAACCTACTTTTACAAATGTTTTCGTCAAAAATACGGAATATCTCCATATAATTATCGAAAAGCACAGAAAAACCTTAAAAAAGAACAGTAAAAACTTTGTTTTATATGTGAATTTTTCACAATCCTCCAACTATAATACTTTTAAACAAAAGTTATTGGAGGAAAATTATGAGTACAAAAGCAAACAACTCAAAAGCAGAAGCTGTCCGTGTCGTTATGACTCCGCTCGGTTCTGCAGCATCAAACGTGTTCAATATGTTGAACATGTCATTCTTTCTCGTATTCAGTACAGAAGCATTAGGACTGAATATTACAGCAATGGGCATTATCATGACCGTCATGAGAATTTTCGATGGAATTACTGACCCAATTATTGGTTCTATTATCGACAGAACTGAAACACGATTTGGTAAATTCCGTCCGTTCCTTGTAATCGGATCCCTGGTCATGCTGTTTGCAAGCTTTATGATTTACCTGTTCTCATTCGATATTCCACAATCTTATCGTATGGTTTGGGTAATTCTCTGGTATGCAATCTGGGTCATTGGTTACACATTTATGACAACTGTAAACAAATGTGTCCTTTCTATCGTTACAAAAAACCCGAAATACCGTCCACTCTCCGGTATTGCCGGCGGCTGCTATTCCACAATGCTTGGTTTGATCATGACAACACTGATCATTCCGATTCTGCAGAAAAATGGTGGTCTTGGATCCCAAAAAGGCTGGACTCTAATCATTATCAGTGCGTTTGTCCTTCACGCAGTTCTTCTGCTTGGATGTCTGTTTGCAATCTCTGCAACAGATAAGCCTGAATTCTATCGCCAGGATCCAGATAAAAAAGAAGAGAAAATTTCAATTAAAGACAGTCTCAATGTACTGCGACTGAATCAGCCTCTTCGTATGTTGATCCTTGCTGCATCCACAGATAAAATTGCGTCCACGATCCAGACAGCAGTTATGACCTATTTCTATATCTATGCTGTTGGAAATCTGGATCTGCAGCCAATTGTTGGTGGCATCTCTACTCCAATGTCACTGATTGGAGCCTTCGTTGCAGGTTCTGTTGCTGTAAAATTCGGATGCAAAAGAGCTTCTTTAATCGGTGCAATTGCAAACTTCACATTGGAAGCAATCTTGATTATTTTCCGTCCTTTCGGAAAAGCAACTATCTTGGTATTTATTATTTTAATGTCTGCCAATATGCTGTTTAGAAGATTCTCTGCACAGAACGTAGATCCTATGATTGCGGAAATCATCGACTATCACAAGCTAAAAACCGGAAAATTCATGCCTGGATTTATTGGTGCTACATTTTCACTTGTAGACAAAGTTATCAGTGCATTTGGATCTTCTATTGTTGGTATCCTCATGGGACTTGCCGGATACAGCGCAGGTGCAGAACCTACAACAGCTCTGTATATCGCTACAATTGCTATGTATCTTGGTGCACCTCTTCTTGGAGATCTTGCAAGCATCATTGCTTTGAAACGATACCATATTACAGATGAAGAGTATACACAAATGTATGGAGAAAAAGCTATCTTAGAAAAAAAGAAAGCAAAAAATGCTTAGAATCAAAGGAGGTTCCGATTTGTCAGTAATTCTATTAAATGATAACTGGAGTTTTCACAAAGAAAACGAAAACGCTGAAACAATTTCCATTCCTCATACTTACAATGCGGTAGACGGACAAAATGGCACATCCATGTGGCGTGGAAAAGGTTTTTACACAAATGAGTTCACTCTTACAGAATCCGATCTGGAGCAGGACATCTACCTTGAGGTAGGTGCTGCTTCCATGATCAGTATAGTGTCCATCAATAATCAGAAAATTCATACCAACACCTGTCCATATTCTTTATATCGCGTTGCATTAAACGATTTCGTATCATCCGGCATAAACCGAATTACCATTGTAACAGATAACTCGCCAACAGATGCTGTCTACCCGCAAATGGCAGATTTTTCTTTCTATGGTGGACTCTACCGAAATGTTCGAATTATTTGTGCACCCAAACTACACTTTGACTACCTGGATGGAAGTCGTGACGGTGTCCGAATCCATACGCAAAAATTAGAAAACAATACTTGGGAGGTCGCCATTGAGGGATGTGTGATCAATCATCAGGAACCTTGTCATGGAGAAATTCGTGCCACTCTGCTAGATGAGAATCAAGTCATCGCACAACACACAACCTCAGCATATTTCCACGATCAAAATACGTTTCGCTTGTGCCTGAATGTTGCTAATCCTCATCTCTGGATGGGAACGGATGATCCACATCTTCATCAGTTGTCCATCGAACTTTGTACAGACAAAAAAGTCATAGAACACCGCAGCATCTCCATCGGATTTAGAAGCATTCAGATTACACCGGATCAGGGGCTCTTTTTAAATCTGTCTCTTATACACATCTGACGCTGCCGACGACTAGTCGAGTGTAGATC
>ENA-OZAH01000509-OZAH01000509.1-human-gut-metagenome-genome-assembly--contig:-NODE-509-length-16658-cov-6.710896_pt1 | contig 16658 bp, 4 predicted proteins | sample MGYA00243304_ERZ653505 | MGnify/ENA primary metagenome ERZ653505 (study PRJEB26926, sample SAMN06164925) | human gut metagenome | biome: ENVO:00009003; feature: ENVO:2100002; material: ENVO:00002003...
ACGAGATCTAGTACGGTCTCGTGGGCTCGGAGATGTGTATAAGAGACAGTTATATATCTTTCTATTTTTGCCATGCAAAACACCTTCCTTTCAACTATCTACACTGAAATTTGAATCACTATTTACTTATGCTTCATAGTGCCTGTCACCAATCTGTTCTCGTCACCAATGTGTTCCATCCAATGTCAAAACTCTAAGCTATCCGCGTTCAAAAGGAAATATTTCATTCCCATGATGACAAATCCCTCATCATTTCTCCAAGGTCTTTTGCTGCCATTTACAATGACAACCTTCTTGAAAGAGTCCGGGATATTACGCAGAGAATTGAACTCCTGAGTCTGCTTTTCTTCTGAAGTCATGTCATAAGCAACCTGGATGTAGTATCTCTGATTTCCTTGGTTAACTACAAAATCAACTTCCAGCTGCTTACGGACACGCTTGCCCTCTTTATCTTTATCAAAGATTTGCACAACACCCACATCAACATTGTAGCCACTAATCAGAAGCTCGTTATAAACAATGTTCTCCATGATGTTAGTAGGTTCCTGCTGTCTGAAATTCAAACGGGCATTTCTCAGGCCTGGATCAGTAAAGTAGTATTTCAGATTTGCACCAATATACTTTCTGCCCTTAATATCGTATCGGTTTGCTTTAGAAATCAAAAACGCATCTGCCAAATAGTCAATATGATTGGAAATCGTTTTATTTGTATAACTCATCTGACGCTCACTGGCAAAGGTATTAGCAATCTTTGAAGGGTTGGTCGGTGCACCAATTGCAGATGCAAGCACATCAACCAGAATGCCAATTTCATCCACATTTTGGATCTTGTTTCTTTCAATTACGTCCTTCAGATAAACATTTGCAAAAATGTTTTTCAGGTAATCTGCCTTCTGTCGTTCACTCTGTAAACCTACGACCTGCGGCAATCCTCCATAGATCATGTAGTCATCCCAGGCATCGTCGTAATCACCTTCATAGACAGAATAAAACTCTGCAAAAGAGAGGGGATAGATTCTGATCTCATCACCTCTGCCACGGAACTCAGTCACAATGTCGCTGGACAGAAACTTAGAATTGCTTCCGGTGACATACACATCAATGTTGCTCATCATATTATTGAATGGCATCGAGATCTCATCCAAAGTCTTCCCCCATACGTCCGCATCCTGCAACACAAGGCCCTCCGATAAAATCACATTTCCTTCATTCTGAAGAATCACTTGCAAGCCAAATAAATCCCTATAAAACTCTATGGATTTTTCTATATCATCTACCACAATCAGTACATTCTTTAGTTACTGCATGGCTATAATGCAAAATATAATGTAAATTTAAAGGAGAAAATACACATGAAAAAAATTAAGGAAATAGCTTCAGGATTATTAATACTTCCTTTCAGGTATAGATGACTACACTGTTAAATTCATTTAAATTTCTCTACAAAAGCTCACTGCTGGTTCAAAAAATACCAACAGTGAGCTTTTATTTCTTACCCCCTATTTCCTTTTCCTGCGAATAATCACTACTGTAATTATTGCTATGCAAGCTACCATGACCAAAACTATCGGAAGAAGATTTCCTTCATCACCAGTTTGCACTGCCTGACCTTTTTGATCTGTATTTTGACCTGCATTATTTTGATTTCCTCCTACATCTACTGTAGTTTTCTGTACCAATGCGCGACGTGCATTTTCTAATTCTTCTGTTGCTGCTTTTACTTCTTTTGCACTACCTGACTTCAGAAGTTTTTTCGCTTTTTTCAATGCATCTTCTAATCTCTGATAAGAGTCTTCTGTATACAACTCCTTATCCACTTTTTCAGCCGCCTGAATCTTATCCTTTAATGCTTCTACATTAACCAGTTTTTTCATTGCCTCTTGAATCTTATCAATATATTTATCATCAGCGCTCTTTTCTGCCTCTGCGACAATATCCATCAATTCCTTATAAGAGTCTTCTGTATAAGATTCAGCCTTCAATGCCTTCGCTGCCTGAATCATCTGCTCCAAAGCTGCTTTATCACTTGTAGTCAATCCATTATATTTTTCTTCGATTAGTTTCAGCGCCTGTGCAACCTGTTCTTTTGTACCTGCATCAAGAAGTTGTTTTCCTGCTTCTACAGCTGCAACATAAGACTGATAACTTTCTTTCGTATATAAAGTACCGTCTACGCTTTCTGACTGTTTAATCGCTGCCTTCAGAGTACTGATATCAACTAGATTTAACATGCTATTCTGGAAAGCAGTTCTCTTAGCAATAAATTCTTTTGGATTTACACGTTCTGTTCCGGCTATTTCTGCCTCTTTATCCGTAGCCACCAACGTATCAATTTCTGATTTAATCGCTGTCAACGCCTGATAACTAGCTTTTGTATACGGATCTGCTTCAACCAAATCATATTTTTTCGTTTCCAGCTCTGCAAGTTCTCTGTTTCTTGTAGAATAGACAAGATTATTCTGCGCTTCTGTCACATTTTTCATCAGCTCATCTGCATCTGTCTGCGACAAATTATCCGGAGTTTTCATTGCCTTTTCCAACTTGCCAATTACATTTGCATATGCAGAATAAGTAACTTTTGTATAAATTGTTTCCTCATTACTGATTTTTTCAGCCAACATTTTTTTCATATTTGCGACGGTTTCTTCATTCGCTTTTGTCTTTGCATTTGTACGTGCTGACTCTAATGCTTTAATCGCTGAATCCACCATTGCCTGACTTGCATTTTCATTATCATAGATTTCCTGTGCAGTTTCTTTTGCCTGTGTGTAAGCTGTTTTGCTATCAGCTGTCCATGTGTCATCCTCTGCTTTTGCAAGTTCTGCTTTTAATGTTTCTTTGTTTACTTCTCCGCCACGTTCTGATGAAGTTTCAATCTCAGCAATTTCCGGAATTACATCTTTCCAAGTAACAGTCAGTGTTTCCAGCATTTTTCCTTCCGGAATAACAAACTCATTGATTACTTGATTCAGTTTTCCAAGGTTTACTTTTTCACTAGCTTTTGTAACATTACTTTTATCTAAATAAGTTGCTGTAACATCTGCTTTAGAAATATCGCCGATCTGTATCAGACGAACAGATGCGATTGATGTTGGATCTAACACTCTCCAGGTAAATGAGCTGTTCTTTTTAGAAGACTTATAAGTTGTACCATAGCTTCCATCCCGCATATTAGACGGAAGCTTTCCTGCTTCTTCAATTGCTTCTGACACAATCTGTCTACTCTGCTCAGGAGAAATATATTCTCCTCCATTGATCTGCAGTTCATTAATTGCAACCCATCTATGATTATATGTTTCATTCGGCATGATGCGGATATATCTTCCATCTACATCCAGACCTGTTGCTTCTTTATACATATATCCCGGATTTTTATCATCATGGGTCAGAGTAATGCCTTGCATGTCTTTCGCTACTGTATTATCATGCACATTTTGAGTTGGTTTTCCAACCGTCATAACCTCTGTCCAGTTTTCACCATCTGTTGACACTTCAAATTTTGCATTTCTCAAATAATTCAACTGTGTTTCTACAATATAGTAACGCAGAGAGTTAAAGTGAATAACTTGTCCCAGATCAAATGTGATATGTTTGCCAGCTTCCTGTTTTCCATTGATCATACCCAATGTACTTAATTTTCCATCAAATACATTTCCAACAGTTCCTGCCACACGCATATCATTTGCATCCTGTGCTTTTTCAAAGTCTGTATCTACTTTTTTAGCTCCGACAAACTTATAAGTCACTTTAAAATCATTCAAAGTAATCTGGCTTGCTTCTTCGCCATTATTTTTAATGCGTATATACGCTGCATCTACATTTTTTGCATCCGCTGCGTAAGGCTTCCATGTGATTTCATTCATAGACGTCTCCAGAACTACATTTTCCGAAAGTGCCGGAATTGTAATATTCTGTATTGCTTTGATATCGCCAAGTTTCACTCCGATATACTCGTCTTTGTTCAATGTAACTGTTCCGTTACTTAATGAAACACTGCCTTCCTCCAGACTTGCAGTGATATTTGTATCAACGTTCGTATAAAGCCCTGCTCTCGCACCACTTGCATCTTCATTTGCCGGAGAAAGAATCTCTATTTCACCAATTCTTACCCAGCCTCCTGTTACTGTATTATTATGAATACGCACCGCTTTTACATTAGCAACATTTCCGAATGAAATGGTCTGATCACCTTTATCCGACAATGTACCCGCTTTTGTCCATGTACTCGTTCCCTCAATCTGATACTCTACATCTGCATTGCTGAACTTATCACTCTTTGCTGAAACTCCCTGCACCAAACGGAAGGAACCAATTGTTTTTGGCTCCGGGAAAGTAACTGTCAATGTTGCTCCTGCTGGAATTGTATCTCTTCCGGGGTTTTCGTATGGTCCTTTTGCCAGCCATACTTCACTGCTGTTATCTCCATCAAAATATTTATCTTCCGATGCGTTATTTTGTATAGATATCTGCTCATATGTAACAGTTCCTGTATATCTTTTCTGTGTATTTGGATTGATTCCGGTGTCAATATAATCAGTTACATATTTTGCCATCGCTTTAATAAACGGAACAATATGCTGTACTCCGACTTCTGCTTTTTCATAATGATCCAGATACCAGAGTTCATGTGTCTTTGACTGCTCGAATGCAGCTTTTGCTTCTGCATTATAACGAAGTGCAGTATCTGCATCCTCATTGACAATTGCCTTAATAGCATTCAAATATCCAATTGCTGAAACAGTTGTATCATCCCAGCAATCCAGCCAATATACAATCTGATCTCTAACCTTTATGTCTACAGCCTGTTCTCTATAAACAGCAGCTGCATTCTGTAAAATCTGGAATTCCGCAATCAATGCATCCGCTTCTTCTACAGTAACTGTACCTGTCTTTAATTTATCACGAAAATCCGTCAGTTTCGGAGCTAAATCTACGGATTCCTGCAATGCTGTTACTCGAGAATCCATGTTCTGATTCATCATATGTTTAGACAATTCATACAACGCTGTAGAGGCTTCCGTTTTCGCTGCTGAATTGTGGTCTACATATTTGAAAGAATCCTGCCATGCCTTGTTTGCTATATCTGCATTTTCCCAAATATTCCATGAATAACATGCATTTCCGAAAATTGCCACTTTACTTGGCTCTGACTGCTGCATCGGATTAAGTACGATACCTTGAATCTTTGCCGGATCAACTCCTGGATGTAGGAATGTTGTATATCCGCCCATGATCAGATGGCTTTTAGAATTATCTGTACAAGGCCAGTTAATCCACATATAAGGACCGCGTCCCGCATTATTCGTAAATGTATTGGTAAAGTTCTGGTTTACTTCGCCCCATACTCTACCGCCTGTCATAACAACCTGTACATTTTCCGGGAAATTTTTGTAATATGCCTGTCCGTTGTACATATATTCCTGTGGACAAAACGGCAACGTCTGTTTCAAATCCGGATATGTTTTTTTCATTTCTGCCAGCCACGCTGTCATATCCGTTAAAAACTTATTATAATTATTTCCACCTACGTTTCCCGCATCGTCTGCCAGAATTGCAACCTGTCTGACACCGGCATCAATCACCTGAGCAAGTTTATCTTGTACTGCTTTTAAATCAGCTTGATAATTGCCGTCAAATCTAACCGGATTATACATAAACGTATGAAGTGCATACACAAAACGGCATTTAGATGCATTCCCAGCTTCTGCCAAAGGTCTGATTAATGTATTCAGTTCCTCTTCTGTATATAATTCTCTCCATTTTGCATTATGCTTTGGATCATTTTTCGGTGCATAGAAATAGGAATTCAGTTTATAATAACCGCCCCATTTCATAAGATTGATTCTATCTTCTGTAGACCATGGATTTCCATAATACCCTTCAATAAATCCACGACTTGCAACATCTGCCCAGTCCTCAATGTGAAAATTCCGGATGGTATTACTATCCATCTGCTTCAAAATATGATACAACGTCGTCAATCCATAATAACTTGCATCTGTGTCTGCACCTACTACAGTAATCACATCATTATTACTATCCAATACATAGGCGTCCAGCTTTTCATACAAATCCGCTGACTGCATATTCACATGTTCATTTGCATAAGTATCTGCAACTTCTCCCGAACCATCAATTCCAACAAGAATATTCGTCTTGCCCTCTTCAATTGACTCGGATGTGGTCACTGTTACCCCGTCTTTCAACGCAAGTGCTTCTGCTAATTGATCTTTCGTTGCCTGATCGATTCCTGATTCATATACTACATTGACCTCGTTTTTGATAACATAGTCACCTTCCGTATATTGAACCACCTGTGGATTCGGATAAATTTCATACTCTGCAGCCGCAGCTTCACTCCGGACTGGCGATATTGTCAGTCCGGAAACAGTCATTACTAATGCCATGACTCCTGCAGCGAATTTCTGAAAGCCTTTTTTGTTCTTTCTATCAATTCGTAATTTTTTCAAAATTTCCTCCTTAAAAGGATTGTCACATAATACTCTTCAAATTGATTATTTAACATCTTTCCTTTTCTTTCCAATCATTATAGCTCCTACTATTCCTACTATACCAGCTGCTGCTAATGCAACTACGCAAATTCCTACTGATGCAGTATCCCCTGTTTGTACTGCATTATTTGAATTGTTTGTATTGCCTGTATTTCCTTTGGAGCTACCATTTCCGTCCGGTTTACCTGAACCCTGGTTTCCTGAATCCGGTTTTTCTGGATCCGGCTTTTCTGGATCCGGCTTTTCTGGACTCGGCTTTTCTGGATCCGGCTTTTCTGGATCCGGCTTTTCCGGACCCGGCTTTTCTGGATCCGGCTTTTCTGGATCTGGTTTCTTAGCTTCTGTCACTGTGATTGCAAACTCTGTTTCAAAACCACCATAGGTCACTGTTACTTTTGTATTTCCTTTAGACAACGCTGTCTTTGTATCTGGATTAAATGCAAAGTCTTTTGCAGTCTCTTCTGAATATACAACATCCGCCGTTGTACCATTGTCATATGATGTAGTAAGTACAAGACCTGTAGGATCTAAGGTTTCTCCTTCTTTATATGTTGTTTTTGTCGGGAAGCTCTTTATGGAAATATTATTCATTTCCGGTTTTTTCAACTCAATTGTAAATGATACCTCTTGACTTCCTGTATATCCATACTGTCCAATACCTGTTACGATTGCAGTTGCAGTTCCTGGTGCCTCATTATTATTATAAGTAAGTTTGTAGTCTATGCCATATCTGAGCACCTTATCTCCCAAGGTAACTTCAATGTCTTCTTTTGACAATGTTACCGGATGATCTTTATCTACAACAGAAACCAGTTTTTTCTCATTTGTAAGAGAAACAGTTGCATCTGAAATGTCTGTCTTTGAATCTGCTTTACGCAAGCGAATCTCTGCAGCACTTGCAAATTTATTCTGCTGTGATCCTTCACCATAAGTTTCAACGCCGGTAAGTCGAACATATTTTGCTTCTGTCGGTTCATTAAACATTGCGATATACCAGTCATCTGTATTATCCCAATTTCCAACAGAAACTTCTGTCCAATTTTGATCGTCCTTACTTACCTCTACTCGATACTTACTGATACGTCCATTTGAAGCACCACCACGTCCTTTGTAGCGTAATGCATCTAGGCTAGTAATTTCATTTAACTCAAATTTAATCCAAAATGTATCACGACTCGCTTGCGGATTCCATGATGTATGCCAGATAGTACCTTCATTGCCATCTAAAACATATCTTGCCGGACCTTCATTGCCTTGTCCACTCTGTTCACTTCCAGCTGTCACCGACATTTTTTGGGTATCATAATCCCGTCCTGCATAAACTGGATCTGTATTTCCAACACCTTTTCCGTCTAAGTTGATGACAAATTCATTTCTGGTTGTATGATCTTCTGATTCAATGATTAGCTTCGCTTTATTTTCATACGGCGGTACATAAGTTACCGCTGCATTATCAGCTGCCACATAGTCTATTGTATCAATAACAATAGCTTCTGTATCAAAACTTCCTGCAGCAAGTTCTTCCTCACTTAACTCAAGACCATTTACCGTTAATTTAGAAAGATTTGCAGTAGAATTGGTCGTATATGAACCATTCCACTCAATAATCTCTACTTCTGTAATACCAGTACATGTTTCTGTTTTTCCTGCCTCTTGAGGAGTTGTATTTGTTACTTGCAGTTTTACAAAAGTTGCTACAGTTGGATCAAATGTATATGTATATGCTTTTACACGTTCTGGACTTTCATTTTCCGCAATTGTTTCTTCCACTGAAAGTTCTTTCCAACTTCCTTCATCTCCTGTTTCAGATACAAAGAGTTTTGTTCTTCCTTCCCGAGGGAATGTCATTGCACCATTATCTTTGGAATAATATACAACAATTTTTCCTACACGTTGCTGAGTAGCATAGCGGAATGTGATTTCAGAAGTTGGATCTGTATTTCTAGTTGCCCAGTTTGACCAACAAGTTGGATTTGCGCCTCCACTGTTGTTGTCTCCAATTTCTTTCTTTCCATCCTTAATTGCATCCAGTGTATCTGACTGTTGTCCTTCCGGTACATCCTGACTTAAGTATGCTGCGCTACTTACACTGGAGCCTAGCTCTATCTTCTGTTTTTCTACACGAATGGTCGCTGTAACCTCTACATTCTGTCCTAGAACATCTGCTGTTCCTTTCACTGTCACAATTCCTTCTGCATCGTAACTTCCATTCGGTTCTCCCCAAGCAACTGGGAAGGACGCATTCATTACTTCACCATCTTGAAGTACCGCCGGTCTAGATTCCGGAAGTGTCGGTTTCGTTCCAAGCGGAACAGTTGTTGAATAGTTCAGCAGGGAAACTACCTGGTCAATCATATTGACGATTACTGTAAGAGTATCTCCTGCCTCTGTTGTACCTGCTACAGAAAATGTACCACTCTGTGCAATCTGTTCTTCTGTAATTGCATCCCATGTTACAGGAATCTCTTTTTCACTTCCATCTGTATACACTGCTTTAACAGTACTCGGAAGCTGTGGCATATTACCGGTTTTTACATAGTAGTTTTTAGACATTTCGTAATAACTGATAGCCTTTTCTCCTGTTGTATCCTGTTCTACCGAAGTCGTTGTTACTGTCACTGAAGAAGTTTCCAGACCTTTTGCACTGGCTGTTACTGTGAAACTTCCCGCTTTTTTTGTAGACTGTACAATTGCCAGTACTTTTCCTGCAAATGCATTTCTGCTATTTGCCTGATAGGAGGTATGATCGTCTTGTCTTCCGTTATCAATACCCACCAGTTTACCTTCGCCTTCTACTTTAAAGCTTACTTTATCTTCCGCATTCGGAATAATATTTCCATCTTTATCTGTTACATCTACAGTTACATAAGTTAAGTCCGCTCCATCTGCTGCAATTGTATCGCGGTCAACTGTAGCTTTTAAATTCTTCTTCTCACCGGTGGTTGTTACAGATGTTCGACCATTCAGTTTTTCCTCTGAAATTTTCTGTCCATCCTGTCCGTAAGCTACTGCTGAAATTGTACCTGCTTTATACGGAACCTGCCATGTCAGATATAAATTCTTATGTTCTGTACCAGACTTATCCGTGCCTTCATAATACTGATATGTATACCCTTGTGTATTTGACTGTTTCTGTGTAAATTCCTTTGTCCCAAGGCTCTTCTTATCACCCGTTTTTGCATCTGTAAAGAATAATTCTACTTTTTTCGCATCTGTATAAACGACAACCGGAACCTTTCCACTGCTATCTTTCTTCACTGCATCTTCATTCCATGCCGGTAAAATATGAAGGGTATTTACTTCGTCATTCCACTGGCTCTGATAGAAGTAGTAACTATCTTTTGGAAATCCTGCAGTGTCAATAATTCCAAAATATGAATTCTTTGGAGACGGCCATGTTCCTTGTGCTCCTTTTCCAGTTCCGTTCCATGGTGTCGGCTCTCCAATATAATCAAAACCGGTCCATACATATTCGCCTGCCACAAAATCTCTCTTAATAACCTCGTACCAGGCACTGCTGGCAACTGCCCCCCAGTTAACTGCTGAATTATCATAGGATGTTAACTTCTGACCCGTCTTACTTCCATCTATTCTGTCATATACACCTCGACTATTGACTGCTGAAGCAGTTTCAGAACCATACAACTTCCAATTTGGGTTACTATTATGAAGCGTATCATAATCATTTCCAGAACAATAATTCAAACCAACCGTACCATTTGCAGTTGTCATAGCATCCATCATGTTTTTCGGTATTCCAATCTTATTACCTTTTAACACGTTGTCGCCACGTGTTGCCGGTCTTGTGGTATCCAACGCAGTTGTCCAATCAATCAAATTCGCCTGAACATTTGCATACGCCTGTGTCAATACACCGGTTGCACCTTCCTGAACTTCATTTCCGAGGGACCACATAATAACTGACGGAGCATTCCAACCACGTTTTACTGTTGCTGTTAAGTCATATTTTGCCCAAGTCATTCCATTTTCTTTTCCAAGAATCTGATTGCTTTCATCTATTGTCTGATTGAAAAATCTGGCATAATCATTGTTATTTCCATTCTTAGCATTTTGCCAGCCATCAAACATCTCTTCTACAACAAGGATACCTTTTTCATTACAAATATTTATCAGTTCTTCTGCTGCCGGGTTATGTGTAACACGAATTGAGTTACATCCCATTTCCTTTAAGATTTCCACCTGACGCTCAATTGCACGTTTCCATGCCTCTGCTCCAAGCGCTCCCTGATCGTGGTGCATACACACACCTTTCAGTTTCATATTTGTTCCGTTTAATGAAAATCCACTATTTTCATCAAATTTAAAATAACGGAATCCATATTCTGTATCGTAAGTATCTACAACCTCTTCACCAATCTTTACTTCTGTACGCACTGTATAAAGCGCCGGATTTGTAGTACTCCATAATTCTGGATTCTGTGCATTTACTGTTGCATCAATCGCTGCGGTTTCACCTGCCGCAATCGCTTTTGTTTCTGTTGTCACAGTTCCGATATTAGCGCTTGGCTCCCCACCTTTTTTGAAAATGGTATGAGTCAATGTCACATTCTGTTCTCTGTCTGAATCGTTGGCTACAGTTGTCTTAATATTAGTAGTCACCGCTCCGTCTTTTTCTGTTTCCAAATTTGGAGTTTCTACCTTTGTCCCATATAAGTCAACATGTACAGGATTTACAATATTCAAATCTACACTTCTATAAATACCACTTCCTGAATACCAACGGCTGGATGGTGTCTGATGATTTACCTTTACCGTAATTACATTCTCACCATCAAATTTCACCAAATCAGTGATATCAAATGAGAATGGAGTATATCCATACGGATGGCTTCCCACCTGTGTTCCATTGACCCAAACTGTAGCATCCATATATACGCCACCAAAATCAATTCGCACACGTTTATTCTCCGCTGTTTTTCCAAGCGTGAAACTCTTTCTGTACCAGCCAATTCCACCCGGAAGATATCCGCTTTCTGCTTCCATCTTCGTTGAATACTCTTGTTCAATACTGTAGTCATGAGGCAGATTTACATGTTCCCATTTAGAATCATCAAATGCCGGTTCTTCCGCACCTGATCCATCTCCCAAATAGAACTTCCAGTTGTCATTAAAATTGACATCTCGTTTTGCTGCCGAATAATTGTTTACATAAACAACTTCTTTATCAGAACTCATCTGGCTTTCTGTTTCAGAAAGCACATTGACCGGAGTTCCTGCCGCAAATGAAACACTTGGAGTAAACATTCCAAAGGCAAGTGTCAGTGCAGCTGCTGCCATACCTTTTCTTTTTAAATTATACTTTTTCATACTTTTTTCTTTTTAGACTTTTTATAGCCTACTCTCTTCCTCCTTTTCCTTATTAATCTCTCGGAATCTTCGTAAATATTATCCTTATCCAAATACTCTTGCTCGTTCCACCTGGGATATCATTGAACGGTTTTGGAATCTGGATTTATCTTTTACCGAGCGAGAAATCATTATATATAGTTAATTTTAGTATCTCATAAAAATAAGAATACAACTCGTATTTTTTGTTTCATCCCTCCTGATTCTTTGTCATATTCGGAACTCTCAATAACAGAACCTGGAAAGGGCTTATCACTCACTTAGCGCGCTACCCCTTTCTTTCGTTTTTGGATTATAATGTTCTGTGGTTGTAACATGCATTCAAGGAATATAAACCATTACAGCCAAGAAGTGGTTTCTTATAGAAGACTGCCGGGATACTCTTCAGAATATCCCGGCAGTCTTCTATAATTTTTTACTTTTCACAGCTCCGTAATTCATAACGGTCTGTTTCTGTTCATCTAGATTAGCTTCTTTTTCTGCGATATACAAGTGTTGCGATTACTGCCCCAGCGGCTATCATTACAATTCCATACAATGCGAAATTCGCTGTATCTCCAGTCTTGATTGCCTTTACCGTGTTCTGTCCTGCACCACCATTCGGAGTTGAGCTATTAGCATTATTTTCCTTTGCTCCACTCTGATTCACATTTCCATTAGCGCTGTTATTACCACTATTGCCATTATTTCCAGCATTTCCATTGTTATTGCTGTTATTATTTCCATTATCTGGTTTCTCTGGATTTGGTTTCTCTGTCTCACCGTTTCCTTCTACCATAACCTTAAACTCTTTAGTGGCAACACTTCCATCTGTTCCAGTTACCTTTACTGTTACGATGACTTCTGTATCCTCTTGCGGTATAGTTACTTCGCCATTCAGCGCGATAATTCCTTCTGGATTTACACTACAAATCTCAATCTGTGCGTTTTCTGGTACTTCCGGTAATACTAGTTTCTTCGTATCTTTCTTAATAGAAGTTGCAAAAGATTTATCTGCAATAATACGACGCATGATTTCTTCTGCAGTTATCACCTGCTCAGGCTCTGCATCCTTCTCAAATACTCCGATCAGGTTTACATCCTTTTCAACCTTAAATGTATACTTCGCATCGGTACTTAAAATATCCTCTGCATCTTTCAGCTTCCATCCTACGAAATGATGTCCTTCTTTTGCTGTTGCTGTTACTGTTGCCTTTTCTCCATCTTCGTAGATTCCGTCCTCATGATCCATGCTGACTGTTCCCATTGCTTCAGCACTTGCTGTTGCTGTTACTGTATACTGTTTCTTTACTACAGGATTTGCTGCGAAGTTTGCTGTCAGTGTCACATCTTCTGTCACATCAAATACATGTGGATTTGCATCACTGACTTCTGTTCCCTCTGCGTTTGTCCAGTTTACGAAATGATATCCTTCTTTTGCTGTTGCAGTTACTGTAGCGGTATCATACTTCTGATACTCACCCTTATCGGTTGCTGCACTTCCCATTACCGGGTCATTTACCTGAACGGTCACAACTACTGGTTGCGGCGCTGTAAACGGTTTTGTCAGTTTCGCATTTGCCCAGTCACCATGATCGCTCCAGTTATTTGCACCTTTGTCCATAACCAATTTCAGTTCTGTTGCATCAGTTATATCAATATCACCTGTAAATCCTTTTGCTGTGTTAGTTCCCATTACATCACTTGTGAACTTCAGATTTCCATCCACATATACCTTAAATGTGATACTTGCCTGAGAAGGATTTATCTTTGTCTCACGGTCTACACCGTAATAAGATGAAAAACTTGTATATCCTTTGCCAGTCAGATCGTAAATGATTGTAGAATCTGCATGGCTTCCGATTCCTTTATCAAAGGTTTCTTCCTTTGAACCGTCCCATAAGGTCAGTGTGTTGTTTCCACAGCTCTTATCTTTTCTTGTCGGATTACCTGAATCTCCGGATGTCTGTGATGTCCAGTCAAGATCAGATAACCATGTATCTCCTGATGCATGAACTGTTACTTTATAAGTCTTTTCTGTGGACTTGTCCGCAGAAGTTACTTTCACTTTCACAGTGTTGTCACCTTCTGTCAGTCCCAGTTCTGCCGAAGCACTTCCTGTTCCTGTCTGAATCACTTTATCTTTCCAGATAACTTCTACGGTTGCATCCGCCTCTTCTGCTGTTGCATTGATTGTCACAGCGGATTCTGTTGCAGATGCTGTATATTTTAATGTATCTGCATCAAAGTTTTCTTTCAGAGATATATTTCCTCCAAGGCTTAATGCTTCCAAACGTGCATTTGCAGCATTCGGCACTTTCAGTTTCAGTTTATAGTAGACCGGCTCTGCACTTGTCTCAGGTGTCACACGGATCGTAATCTCATTGATTCCCGGTGCAACTGTCACGTCTCCCTGAACAGTCTGTGCTGCGGATGTAACCTCTTTTCCGTTCACGATGGAAACAGTTGCTCTTGTACTCTGTGCTGTCGCTGCAACCTGCGCTGTTGTTGTTCCTGTTGCAATTGGAAGACTATATTCATAAACTCCCTCTTCCAGCACAACTTCTTGTCCATTTACCTGCAGGCTTTCCAACAATGCATTGTTATCTCCCTGACGGCTGATTGTGAAACGATATTTTTTCATTGTCACGCCATCTTCTGCTGTAACATTTACCTCGATCAGATTTCTTCCGCTTGTGAGAACTGCGTTTCCGCTCAGTTCAGCTGTTTCTTTTCCATTCACCAGCACTTTTACTGTTGCCTTTGTATCCTCTGCTGCAAAGGAATACTTGATTTCCTGAACGTCACTTCCTGCTGTTGTCTGATAGAAAGTTGTTCCTTTTACAAACTGGAACATGTCTGTACTTTCACTAGTTTTAATGTCAGCTGTCGCCAGATCTGCATTTGCAGATTTGACTGCTGATGCACCTGAATCTGTGCCATTTCCGGTTACTTTTACTGCATCAGACCATACAATGTCTCCTGCTGCACCTGTTCCGATCAGCGGTACATAAGCAGCTTTCACATATTTGCCTTTCAATGCTTTAGAAGCTGTCAGAGAAGTTCCCTCTACTCCGCTGATAATGGAATAGTTTCCATTTTCTTTATCAGCAACTGCCCATTTTACAATTACGGACTGTCCTGTAGTATCTCCTGCCGCTGTCAGGCTGTCAGCAGCTTCGTCATATGTTACCTTAACATTGGAGGCGGTCGGTTTCACTGCCTCTTCAACTAATTTTACTTCTTTATTATTCACTGTAACATCAGAATAAGTGATGGATCCTGTATTAGTTCCCTGGCTTGCGATTGCCAGCTTAAAATTACCGCTCAGGAAACCGCAGTCTGTTCTCGAACCGATGGTGGTCCAGTTGTTCTTATCTGCACTGTAGTAAGCTGTCACTGTGGCATTATTTTTTACCAATTTCAGCCAGATTGGACTTGTGCTTACATTTGCCCAGTTATTATATGGTTCCTCTACTGCACTTCTGTTCTGCTCTTTTACAAGTGCTACTGCACTGGTAGAGCCATCACGATGCTTCTTTTCCACTGCTACATAATTGTCCGCATCATCATAGAGATAGATTCCTGCATCTGCCCATGTATTTGCAGGAGTTGCACCTGTCAGTTTGAATACAAGTGTCAGATCTGTTCTGTCTGTTCCTTCCGGCAATGGTTTTACAAGGACATTGCTCGGAGTCTGATTTTGGTAAAGTCCCTGGCTTGTGAAATCCTGTTCCAGTCCGCCTTTAACGGTTGAGCTTACACGATATTTGTCAGATGCTGTCGAATAATCTACTGTAATATCTGATGCGATTGTCTTTCCATCCTGCCAGATGGATACCAGTTTTGATGCTTCATAACCGTTGGCTGTAGATGCTGTCACTACAACACTTCCCGGTTTTACTGCTGTCAGAAGTCCTTCTTCAGTGATTGTTGCTTTATCAGTCTCAGTTCCGGTCTTGGCATCATAGACCTTCCATGTCACTGCGATGTTCTTGTCTGCACCGTTCTCTTCAGCGTTCCATTTCAGATCTGCGGTATACTGGATAGTATCACTTACTTTAATATTTTCTTTGTCAGCAGCTGCTGTCAGCTCTATTCCTTCCGGCAGATTACCAAGTTCACCTGCGTTGACTGTGAATGTAACTGTATTGGTCGGGAACTTACGTCCTCCAACAATCATATATCCTGTTACATTGGCTGTTCCTGCTCCTACTGCAGTTACGACACCTGTACTGGAAACCTTTACTACTTTTTCATTGTCAGATTCGTAGTACATCGTTCCGTTCGGTGCTGTTGTGGAATCTGCGTTTACCTTCATTGCATCATTGGTTACTGTAATATCAGAAGCACTCATGTTGCTGATTGAACTTCCGGCATTCAATCCACCGTCATACTCATTTCCTTCGATCACTACATTTTTACAACCATTAAAGTTGTACAGTTTTCCTGATAAGGTATCACCACTTCCGCTTACTTCCAGCTCTGCACTGCTTGCTACATTCAGTTCTGCTGAACTTCCTTCTTTTACTGCCAGATTCAGAGATCCGTTTCCGTTGATCGGATTCTGTCTGTAAATTTTATTATTTTTAAAGGTGAGTTTATCTACACTCTTTGCATCAAGAACTCTCTTATTGTACGTAAAGAAAGTGTTGTTCTCGATCTTAATATTAGAATGTACTGTCTTTTCCGTAGATACAGTCGGATTGGTAGGCTCAATGAAAATTGCCTGTGCATTTCCTCTTGTAAATGTATTATCTGTCTCTTATACACATCTGACGCTGCCGACGACTAGTCGAG
>ENA-OZAH01000540-OZAH01000540.1-human-gut-metagenome-genome-assembly--contig:-NODE-540-length-15795-cov-8.313850_pt1 | contig 15795 bp, 15 predicted proteins | sample MGYA00243304_ERZ653505 | MGnify/ENA primary metagenome ERZ653505 (study PRJEB26926, sample SAMN06164925) | human gut metagenome | biome: ENVO:00009003; feature: ENVO:2100002; material: ENVO:00002003...
TACGAGATCTAGTACGGTCTCGTGGGCTCGGAGATGTGTATAAGAGACAGTCACGGCATTGGGCTGTTAAATGTAAAAGCAGTTGTGGATAAATATGGCGGTGATATGGTGCTTTCCTGCGATGAAAATGAATTTAAGGCAGTGGTCATCTTGTAAAGAGATGGTCTTTGTGTGCGTAATATGGTCGTTTGATGAGATGGGGCTAAGAGAACAGGTTATTTTATCCGATAAAGGAAATAGAGAAACTGAGCAGATTATGCTTTTTTATTTCAAAAAACGTTCGGGACATCAGGAGAAAATGTAATAGGCAGTTTTCAGTTGTCTCAGTTGAACAGCAGTTCTGTTCAGTCCCAGTTAAAAGCTGCCGGGTACACCCTTGAAAAATATGAGAGAATTTACAGACAGGCATTTTATGATGCAGCAAAAACGGCTGATCCTAACTGGGAAATTGGTAAGCCAATTAAAGATGGTGCATTAGATAGTGTTACAAGAGAATTGGCAGAGTCGGGGAAATCTCCTGCACAGGCAACGCTTGATACTAAAATTTAACATATCAGGTATATTTGAATAATTAAAAAGAGAAAATTTTGAGCTGATTGGAGAAACAAAAATATGAACATTAGTTCTAGCCTGAATACCGTATCTTCATCATACGGTCAACAAAAAGGTAATCAAATGAAAACTCCTGCATCTGGGGAAAAGACATTTTATACGGCAGAAACACCGAAGGTATATCAGATATTCACAACAGATAATATGTTGTGGACAGGAGGTAATGGCACCGGTCTTTCTTATTGTCTTAAATATGCGGATGATTCAACGGATGAAAATCCGGTGGTGTTACATCTAATTACAAAAATACAGCTATTAAAGATACGGTCAAATAAGCTGCTCCATCATGGGAAAAGTATAAAATTAGGAGCTTTAGATAATATCACAAGGGAAAAGTTTTCAAAAACTTCTGGTAACTCTTTGAAATACATATCATATCAATAGATACGATAATATAAATTATGTTTGTATTTGTTGATAACAGGTTTATATCGGAAAAATTGTAAATTTATTTTCTATGTGAATTTTCATTTTTGTAGGGCTGGCATTAGACCAGCCCTTGATTTCATTATAATAGATAAAAAGATATTGAATATATATGCACGGTAAAAAGACGATTCTCAATAAATGAGATTGGGAAAAAGTAACCTTAGTGCTGTTGAAAAAATCACCATAGTTCTAATGAATCTTCTGCATCTACCCATATCTGCATTGTTTCATCAAGATATAATTTTGCATATTCAAGCGGTTTATCAATGGCAAGTGCGTTCAATGCACAGTCTGATCCGGGTGTGGTTTTTAAATCCTTTTCGGCTTCCCAACAGTCAATGCGGAGCATATAACCAGCAGAAGTATAAATATCAATGCTGTTTCTGTGTGGATTGTATTCTGCAAATATTGTTCTCATCGTATAGAATCTCCTTATCATTCAATCAGTCATTTGTTACAAAAATCAGAAGCATTTCAATCAGTTCACCATGTCACTTTTATTTTGTGTTATACTGTTTTATAGATTTTTCTTGCCCTTGTATTTGCCCTTATCAGAGTTCGTAAACGCTGACGGGACGATATAACACAAGGGAAACAATAAGGGAAAGCTCACCTGCGATAAATCCAGTGTTTTCAAGGGTTTGCAGAGAATTTAATAACAAAATATAACAGTTATTAAATTCCCTAAAACAGGTGAAATCTCAATCGAAAGTTGTGTGTGGAGGTGATGGTTGTGAAGAAAAAAGTAACAATAGCGTTTGTCATCACTGGCATTCTTGCTATAAGTACAATGATTATATTTTCAACATATAAGTCTTCGGAAGCCTATCGAAAAGCAAAAGCAAAGACACAGTGGGAGTGTTCTGTGGTCTGTGCGGAAAAGTCAACGCCTGATTCCTATGTAATTACATATTCTGACGCAAAAATTTTGTCTAATACAGGCGTGTTGACAGTTCAGAACAGAAACGATTTTGACATTACTGTACATCTGCTCTGTGAAGGAAAACAGGAACTTGTATCTGACAGTATTCCTGCTGGCGGTTGCTATTCTTTTCAGAATGTTACAGATAAAGAATACACGGTAGGTATTCATGCTGAGGTTGATGAAAATACGGATATAAAAGCATTTGTATATGATGGAAAAGACACTGAACCATATACAAGATAAATGGTTTCTAATTGCAAGATAAATTCTAGTTTGTTGAATTAAAAATGAAATAAAGTTCCAGTAATCATAGAGTGTATGGATTCAATTCCATATGCTCTTTTTCTTTACTTGATTTCATGAAAAATGTAAAAATCTAATGTTACGAGTTGCATTAAAGAAAACTCGTAAGAAAAAAAGTAAAAAAATTTGCTTTTGACCACTGTAAAACATGCTCTGAGCGTTTCGTTATATGAAGGGATAATTTTTCTTTCATATTTCAAAGAAAAGAGGATAAAGAAATGTCAGAAAAAAGATGTTATACAGTTCAAGAGTTACAGGAAATCTTAGGAGTCAGCAGACCTACTATTTATAACCTTTTAAAGAAAAAGGAATTCCGGTGGATCCAGTTGGATGGCGGAAAGTATCGCATCTCTAAGAAGAGTTTCGATGACTGGCTCGATAACTTGGAACAATAAAAAACAGGGTGTTGATCAGGCAGATTTTGTCTGCAATCGACATCCTAAATTTTTATCTGGATTTGAGATATGATATAAGAAAAAACACTAACACTAAAAAAGACAGGAAGTGAAGAATAAATGGCAACAGCAATTATGAAACAAAAAGAAGTTCCGGAAATGGACGCTGTTGAAGAGATCATTTCAAAGATATCAGAAGACAGTCCTTACAAACGGCGTCCGACACAAAAGAGAACCTGGATGACCGTGCCGGAAATGGGAAAGCTGCTGGGATTAAAAAAGACAGATCGATACTGGCTGGTGCATAAAAATGTTTTTGAATCTAAAGAGATTGCCGGAAAGATACGAATCAATATTGCCAGCTTTGAAAAATGGTACGCCAATCAGATTAAATACCATAAAGTTACCGGAGAAGAACCGGGGAAAGAATTGAAATCCTGGTCCTATTCCGTTAAGGAAGTTGCGGATCTGTTGGGTGTTGATGAGTATCTTGTTTATGATTTACTCAAGAAAAATCAAATGGAAGCTGTTATTGTCGATTACTGGAAACGAATACCAAAAGAATCTTTTCAGAACTGGTATAAAAGCCAGTCCCGGTATCGAACAAAGGAAGACAGAGAAAAAGACGCTCTTCTGGAAGATGCAACAATTACGATGCCTGAGATGGCACAGCTGCTTGGAACAACCAGAAGCGCAGTATATACAATTCTTGATAATCCAAAGTATAGTCATTTTTTTGAATTCATTGTGATTGCAGAAAAGAAAAGGATCACAAAAGAGAGTTTTCAAAAATTCCTGGAAGGTCAGGATCGGTATAAGCTGGATCCATCGAATGATTATGAAGAACTTGCACAGGAACAGAATATTGCCCTGGCTAATTTCCGGCGGAAGAAATTATCACAGACCGGAATACGAGGAAGCAATGGAAATATAAAGTATCTTACTTTTGATGAAGCTTCCTATCTGGCAAAGGTCAGCAGAAGCATGATCAACAAGTGGGCGGATACAGGAAAGTTCACCGTAATAAAAGTTGGCAGTCGAGTTAGGATCCGTCGGGATGAATTTGAGGACTGGATGGAGCAAAGAGATTTGGAAAGGAGTATGCAATAATATGGCATCAATAAGAGAACGAAACGGAAAATTCAATGTAATCTATTCTTATACGAATGAAAAAGGCGAGAGAAAACAAAAATGGGAAACCTATGAAACAAAAGCCGAAGCTAAAAGAAGAAAAAAAGAAATTGAATATAAAAAAGAGATGGGATCATTTGTCGTCCGTAAATGCAAAACACTGGACGAGCTTATTACAGAATATGTTGCACTTTATGGCAAAGAAAACTGGGCGCTTTCTACATATGAAGGAAATGTCTCTCTTATCAATAACTATATTCTTCCGATCATTGGTGATACAAAACTCTCAGAGATCAATACCCGTTTCATCGAAAGATATTATCAGAGTCTTTTGAAGAGACGTGCAGTTATCAATCCATTGAATAAAACCAGTCGAAATGAATTTGTATCTTCCAGTACGGTCAGGGATATTAATAAGCTGCTTAGAAACTGTTTTGAACAGGCAGTGAAATGGGAGTTGATGGAGAAGAATCCTTGCACCCATGCGACTGTACCAAAACATAAATCACAAAAAAGAGACATCTGGACAGCGGATACATTGATGTATGCGCTCAGTGTCTGTGAAGATGAACGATTAAAGCTCGCAATTAATCTATCTTTCTCATGTTCCCTGCGACTTGGTGAGCTGCTTGGTCTTACCTGGGATTGTGTAGATATTTCTCCTGAGGCAATTGAAGAAAACCGTGCATATGTCTTCATCAACAAAGAATCACAGCGTATAAGAAAAGAATCTTTAAATGCATTGGATGGAAAAGATGTGTTGTTGGTATTTCCGACAAATCATAAGAAGAATTCTACGGTCCGTATTCTGAAAACACCGAAGACAGAAAGCAGTGTGCGTAAAATATTCTTACCGAAGAGTGTTGCTAATATGTTGGTAGACTGGAAGGTTGAGCAAGATGAAATGAAAGAAATTCTTGGTGATGAATATATGGACTATAACCTGGTTATGGCAAGTACCTTTGGTCTTCCTCTCGGAGATGGAGCAATCCGTGGTCCTTTAAAAAAACTGATCGAGGACTATAATCTCCCACCGGTTGTATTTCACAGTTTTCGTCATAGCAGCGTTACTTATAAGCTGAAATTGAATGGTGGAGACATCAAGGCGGTACAGGGTGATTCCGGCCATGCTCAGGTCAATATGGTTACGGATGTGTACTCTCATATTCTGGATGATGACCGAAGGAAAAATGCAGAGCTTTTTGAAGAAGCGTTTTATGAGAAAAAGAATCTGGATCCACAGATGCATGTACAGCAGGAAAATAATAATGCAACTGTTGCTGATGAAGTCGATCCGGAACTTCTGGCAAAAGTGTTGGCAAATCCAGAGATGCGGGCATTGCTCAATTCACTGGCGAAGACGATGAAGTAATTAGTCTATCTCCATAATATCTATTGGAATCTCCATCATTTGATGATGGAATGATGGAGATTCAGTTACAAAAAAGGTTACAGATATTTTTACTGAATAAAATTTGCCAGTCAAAAACGCATGGACAAACCGTCTCGTATGCGTTATATTATTTATAGACAAGAAAATCTCTTGTGCTTTCGATAGGAAGTTTAATTGAATACTGTTTACCATGATCGAACGTACGAAGCATGGTGGTCATATAACAGATGTCGATGGTAATATCAAGGCATTCCCCAATTATTAGCTGGAGCAAACAATCAGCTAACTTTCAGAGCTTTACAGAGCTTGACAGAGGGGGTATTCAGAATAACTCGAATTGAATCGGAAACAGTTTTATATAGTATCCCACTTGGGTTTACCTTACCTCAGATTGACAGAGAGTGACAATAGGTTGGAGCTCTCCTAAGGATCAAGTGCAGGTTCGATTCCTGCAGGGAACGTTTTCAAAACGAGGACAGCAACTTTCTTTATTCAGCCACTGTCCTCGTTTTATTTTTCTATTTCTCTTTTCTTCTTACAAAAACAACTACACCTGTCACCGCAATACAAACAACGCAAAAAATCACATACGATTTTGAATATTTAAAAATTCACATATCCCTGCAGCCAGATCTCACCTTTAAATCTTCTGCCAATCTCTGGCTCTCCCAGAACCTCTTTCTTCGGAACACAAACATCGAACTCCAGTTCATTGACATCCAGTTTCATCTGATAAAGCCGTTCTCCGGTCAATGTATTCTCCCGCTCTCTGATCGCCAGAATCTCTCCCATAATTGAATACAGATCACATTCCACCCCATAAGGCATAAAGTAACTGTCCACAATGGAATATACATCCTCTGTGGCCAATCTACGAGAAACTTTTGAGTAGATATCCATATCTTCCAGAGTCAACGTTTCAATTGCTCCCTGATCTCCATTACGGGCAGCACTCAAAAGTTGCTTTCGTGTTTTTGCTTCCTCTCTTGCGAAACGCATCTGTGTCTCGCTTTTTCTTACAGGCAGCAGGATTCTCCCGGACAGAGCAAGACCGGAAAAAGTGACACCGTTTGGAGCTCCTGTCATCGTACCCAGCTGACGCTCTTTCATATATTCTACGCCATTTTGCATTGTAAAAATCAGACTGATCCCCACTTTTGCATCTTCACAGATTCCTACGTACTGTTCGCGCTCGATTCGTTTTTCAATGGAAACATCTGCATATGTTGTAACACCACTTCCCTGAAAATACGGGAAATAGTATTCCATATCAAACTGATCATGATCATCCAGTTCTCCACACAATGTAATCCCCACATCCTGACCGTATTCCTTTTGAAATTCACAGTAGTCTGCTTCTTCATTATAGGAAACGGTCATCTGATGGGTAAAGGTTTCTCTTGTCTGCTCCAATATTTCTTTTAGCTCTGCTTTTTTCTTGATGGGACCAAACCCAATTGCTTTCAAATACTGATGCATATTACTCCTTATTTTTTCGGTTCGATCACTGCATTTCCACCCATATATGGACGTAACGCTTCCGGAATCTTCACAGATCCATCTGCCTGCAGATTGTTCTCCAGGAACGCGATCAGCATTCTTGGTGGTGCAACAACTGTATTATTCAGTGTATGTGCAAAATATTTTCCGTCTGCACCTTTTACACGGATACCAAGTCTTCTGGCCTGTGCATCTCCCAGATTTGAGCAGCTTCCTACTTCAAAGTATTTCTGCTGTCTTGGAGACCATGCCTCCACATCCACAGACTTCACTTTCAGATCCGCAAGATCTCCGGAACAGCATTCCAGTGTGCGAACCGGAATATCCATAGAACGGAATAAATCCACTGTGTTCTTCCACAATTTTTCATACCAGTCCATGCTCTCTTCCGGTTTACATACAACGATCATTTCCTGTTTTTCGAACTGGTGAATACGATATACACCACGTTCCTCAATTCCGTGTGCCCCTTTTTCTTTTCTGAAGCATGGAGAATAACTTGTCAGTGTCTGTGGCAGCTGCTCTTCCGGAAGAAGTGTATCGATAAATTTACCGATCATAGAGTGCTCACTTGTTCCGATCAGATAGAGATCTTCTCCTTCAATCTTATACATCATTGCATCCATTTCTGCAAAGCTCATAACACCTGTCACAACATTGCTGCGGATCATAAACGGAGGAATACAGTAAGTAAATCCTCTGTTGATCATGAAATCTCTTGCATAGGAAATAACTGCAGAATGCAATCTCGCAATATCTCCCATCAGATAATAAAATCCGTTTCCTGCCACTTTTCTTGCACTATCCAGATCGATTCCATTGAATCTTTCCATAATTTCTGTGTGATATGGAACTTCAAAATCAGGAACAACCGGATCACCAAAGCGCTCCAGTTCCACATTTTCACTGTCATCTTTTCCAATCGGAACAGATGGATCAATGATATTTGGAATTGTCATCATGATTTTTTTAATTTTTTCTTCTACTTCTTTTTCTTCTGCAGAAAGTGCTTCCATCTTATCTGCACTCTCTGTTACTTTTCTTTTCAGCTCTTCTGCCTCTTCTTTTTTGCCCTGAGCCATCATTGCACCAATCTGTTTTGATGTTTTGTTTTTCTCAGCTCTAAGTGCCTCTACTTCACCTTTAATTTCACGGTTTTTCTGATCCAGTTCCAATACCTCATCTACCAGTGGTAACTTAGAATCCTGAAATTTGTTTTTAATATTCTGTTTTACAACTTCCGGATTTGATCTTACAAATTTGATATCTAACATAATTTTCCTCCTCATACAGTGTATATCACTGCTTTATTGCTTTTTTTAAAGACTCTCTTTCTTCTTCTCCGAGTTCCATATAGCTTTCGCCTTTTATAATTTCCTTTATATAGGTATAACATCCTTCTCGGCTGTGCATCGCATTAAACACCCAGCCATTATTATTTTCATCTAACATCGTCAGAACAAAACTGAGATTTCCTCCCATTTCCTGAAATGCATCATAACGTACAATTCCTATTTTCTGATAATGTGTTTTCATTCTTTTGTAAATTGTATCAATATCTCTTGTATTCTGTTTTACTGCGCGTTCCAGTTTTTCTACTGTTTTAAACTGCTCCAGAAATCCTTTTTCCAGAGATTTACCATCTTTTCCGCGCATAAAAATCTGATATTTTGTCTGCATACGCTTATGTTTCATTTGCAGATTGATCACAATCCCAATGAAAACCACCTGCATGATCAACAAAACAATTACCAGATACAGTAATACTTCTGTTGCCATTCTCATGTCTCCTTCTTATATCTGCGGGACACCTCTTAGCTTTGAATGGACATGATCAAGTCGAATATTCGCTCCAATTCTTCCTCTGAATAATATTCGATTTCAATTTTCCCCTTACCATTCGATTTTGGATTTACATTTACCTTTGTCCCCATGATTCCCTTCATTTTTTCTTCCAGGTTTTCATAGATAAATGTATGCTCAATTTTTTCTTTTTTTGCAGTCTTCTTGGGATTTTTCAATATTTTAATCAGCTTCTCAGTCTCCCTCACACTGAGCTTCTCATCAAATATTTTATTTGCAATTGTGTACTGTTGTTCTTCGTCTTCCAATGCAAGTAACGCTCTGGCATGTCCGGTTGAGATCATATCATCAATCACCATCTGCTGAACCTTACTGTTAAGTTTTAAAAGACGCATTGAGTTTGTCACTGCCGTTCTGCTCTTCGATACACGTTCTGCAATCTCATCCTGTTTTAGATGAAACTCTTTCAATAATCGCTTGTATGCAATTGCTTCTTCAATTGGATTCAGATTTTCTCTCTGAATATTTTCAATCAAAGAAATCTCCACCACTTCCTGCTCCGTATATTCACGAACCAGTACCGGTACTTCTTTTAATCCGGCAAGCTTTGCCGCTCTCCATCTTCTTTCTCCTGCAATGATTTCATAATAATCATTTTTCTTTTGTACCAAAAGTGGCTGAAGTACGCCAAACTGTTTGATAGAATCTGCCAGCTCAAGAAGGGCATCTTCATCAAAATCTTTTCTCGGCTGTTCACTATTTGGTTCTACCTGAGTAATCTTTACTATAGTCTCCCCGGATTTTTCCACTTTTACTTTTTCTTTTTGAGTTTTATTAGCCTGTTTTTCTGTTGTCTTCACTGTCTTGTTTGGAATCAGACTGTCTAACCCCTTTCCAAGTCCATTTCTTTTCACTGCCATTTTATTCTTCTCCTTTATTGATCACTTCTTCAGCCAATAACAAATAACTTTCTGCTCCTGAAGATTTTGGGTCATATAAATTTATTGGCATACCATAACTTGGCGCCTCTGCCAGCCGGACATTTCTTGGAATAATCGTTTTGTAGATGTTTTGATTTAAATTGTCTTTTACATTTTCTACAACCTGGAGTGAGAGGTTCGTTCTGGCATCATACATTGTGAACACAACGCCTTCTATTTCTAATTTTGGATTTAATCTCTCCTGAACAAGCTCTATTGTGTGGATCAACTGGCTTAATCCTTCCAATGCATAATACTCACACTGAATCGGGACAAGTACTGAATTTGCTGTGGTCATTGCATTGATCGTTAGCATACTCAATGCCGGTGGACAATCTATGATAATATAATCATATCTGTCCTTCACTTTTTCAACTTCATTTTTAATAATGTATTCTTTATTATCAACACCAATCAATTCAATTTCTGCTGCCGACAAATTAACATTAGACGGAAGTACATCCAGGTTTTCATAGACTTCTTTGCAAATACATTCTTCAATCCCAATATTCCCAATAATTAAATCATATACTGTATTTTCAACTTCATCTTTATTTACACTCAGTCCACTTGTCATATTTCCCTGTGGATCCATATCAAGTGCCAGAACTTTTTGTCCAAGACTTGCAAGTGAAGCTGATAAATTGATAGCTGTTGTAGTTTTACCTACTCCACCTTTTTGATTTGCAATCGCTATAATTCTTCCCATATTCGTACTCCTTTCATTGAACACGTTCTTATTATATCACCTTTTACTTTTATTATCTATACAATGTTTCACGTGAAACATTGTGATTTTTATGAAATGTTACTGTTTACACTAGATATTTCGTATTCAATACTTTCTCTCTACTTTTTAAAATGTTTCACGTGAAACATTTTTGACTATAATTCTTATAATCATTTTGTGATTCAGCATACATCTACCGTTCCATTTATTTTTGTGCCAAGTTTGTCCAAATAGTTGTTTCCGGCACAATTTCTTCTTCATTTCCCGCATAGACCTAATTCAGCTTTTCCTCTCCTCTATTAAATTTAAACTATTTCTCATTGTATCATAAAAACTACTTTTCAGATAGATTTTTCATTAATCCAAAATGTTTCACGTGAAACATTGGCTGTTTACTGTTTGTCTCACAGAATTTTTCAAATTTTCTTTATTTGACACCTCTCCTGTAGTATAATAAGAAAGTATAAATGGAATTATAAAGGAGGGTATCATTTTGAACTGGAAGAAAAATTTGAAAACTTGTACGATCCTGACAGGATTAACCGTTGCTTCTATGCATATCGTTAATCGTTTCGTTTACTATATGTCTACAATAGATGAAATGCTGTCTGACAAAAATGCAGAATATTATGACTGGCGTTTTGGACGCATTTGCTACCACAAAACAGGAAGTGGATCTCCTCTTCTCTTGATCCATGATCTAAACGTCTGCAGTTCTTCCTATGAATGGAACCAGATTGTAGATCAATTATCTAAAACAAATACTGTATACACAATTGATTTATTAGGCTGTGGACGCTCGGACAAACCCTATTTGACCTATACAAATTATCTTTATGTCCAGTTAATCACTGATTTTATTAAACATATCATTGGTGAAAAAACTGATATTATCGCAATGGGGGAATCCGGTTCTTTTGTCTTAATGGCATGTGCTAATGATCACTCAATTATTGACAAAGTTCTTTTAATTAATCCTGGTGATTTGATTGAACTTTCAAAAATACCGACAAAGCGTACAAAGTTAAAACAGCATTGTATTAACATGCCTGTTGTAGGAACATTTCTTTACAATTTACGCTTTAATAAACGAACCATCGAAAAAGATTTACACTTAAATGGATACTATGATTTCAAGAAAATTGATACAAATACAGTAAAGACCTTTTTTGAAGCTGCACATACAGACAATACTGCCGGAAAATATCTGTATTCCAGCATCAAATCTCGCTTTACAAATGCAAATGTGATGTATTCTTTAAATCGAATTAACAACAGCGTGTTTATTATTGTAGGGAATGCAAATCCAGAATATGCACTAATTGCAAACCAATATCAAAATTATATGCCTTCTATTGAAATTCAAGAAATTGATCATACCAAACGTTTTCCACATCTGGAAGACCCTGAAACGTTTTTAGAACAGGTTGAAATTTTATTTGATATCAACAACGGAGAAGAGTTATCCACAAAATAATGTGGATAACTCTTCTTTTTTGGTGGATAAACTGTGAATAACGTAAAAAAAGGATGTAAACTTTTAAATTGTTGTACAATTAAAATACTTTACATCCTTTTTGTTTACTTCTTGATTTTTAAAGAATAATTTTTTTATTTCTCTCTTGTTTTATGACAATGGTTCTTTTGCTGGAAGTCCTGCTTTTCTCGGGTATTTTTTTCGTGTCTCAGAAATCTTTTTTATTTTCACAAAAGAACGTCCAATCTCGGTATCCGGCAGCTGAAACTTTACTGTTTTCTCAATTTTTCCACCAAGAAGAGACACTGCTTTTTCCGATTGTTTCAATTCGTCTTCAACAGTTCCTGATTTATAGGATACGAACATCCCGCCTACTCGTATATATGGAATGCAGTATTCACTCAAGGTTGACAGATTTGCCACTGCACGGGACACACACAGGTCAAATTGTTCTCTGTATGCTGTCTGCTTTGCAAAATCTTCTGCTCTTCCATGAAGCGTTTCCACATCTTCGAGCCCTAATTTTTCTACTACGGCATCTAAAAAATTAATTCTTTTTTTCAGAGAATCCAACAATACGACTTTCAGATGAGGAAAGGCAATCTTTAACGGCAGTCCCGGAAATCCCGCGCCGGTTCCGATGTCAATCACAGAATTTACCTGATTCATATCCACTGTTTTTACAATTGCAAGGCTGTCCACAAAATGTTTCTCATTTACTTCATCATACTCGGTGATCCCTGTCAGGTTCATCACCTTATTCCACTCCACCAGAAGCTCATAATACTGATGAAACTGCTCTTTCTGGCGTTCTGTCAGCCGGATATCCAGCTGGCTTAATTGCTGTTCAAATTTATTTTCCATACACTCTCCTGTTCTCTCATCTGCTCTCCAGATACACCAGCAGAACCGAAATATCTGCCGGAGATACCCCGGATATCCGGGATGCCTGCCCGATGGATGCCGGTCGGATCTGCGACAATTTCTGCTTTGCCTCTAATCGCAGACTCTGTACCTCTTCATAATTAATATCTGCAGGAATCCGCTTTTTCTCCAGTTTTTTAAACTGCTCTACCTGCTTTTTCTGCCGTTTGATATAACCTTCATACTTAATGTTAATATTCACCTGCTCTGCAACGTCGTATTTAAGCTCTGGACGCATTTTATCCACTGAGGCAAGGATTTCATAGCTAAGCTCCGGACGACGGATCAGATCAGCCAGAGACGCGCCTGAAACAAGCGGTGTACTTCCGCAGGACTCCAGAAGCTCCTGTACTTCTTTGGTCGTTCCCACATGCACACTTTCCACACGCTCGATCTCTTTTTGAATCTGCTCTTCTTTTTTCAGCAGGTTCTGATAGCGCTCCTCCTCGATCAGCCCGACTTCATATCCGATCTTTGTCAGTCTGAGATCTGCATTATCCTGTCTTAAAAGCAGACGGTATTCTGCTCTGGAAGTCATCATTCGATACGGCTCATGACTCTCTTTTGTGACCAGATCATCAATCAGAACTCCGATATATCCCTCGGAACGGTCAATGATGATCCCTTCCTTGCCCTGCAGCTTTCTCGCCGCATTAATACCCGCTACAAGCCCCTGCGCTGCTGCCTCCTCATACCCGGAGCTTCCGTTAAACTGCCCGCCGCTGAACAGCCCTTCGACATTTTTAAACTCCAGTGTACTCTTTAACTGTCTCGCATCAATACAATCATATTCGATGGCATACGCATTTCTTACAATTTTCGCATGTTCAAGCCCCGGCACGCTGCGGTACATCGCATACTGAACATCTTCCGGAAGAGAGCTTGACATCCCTCCCACATACATTTCGTTGGTGTCCAGTCCTTCCGGCTCAATAAACACCTGGTGCCGGTTCTTATCTGCAAATTTTACCACCTTGTCCTCAATCGACGGACAATATCTCGGTCCTGTTCCCTCAATCATTCCTGAAAACAACGGAGAACGGTCCAGATTTTCTCTGATAATTTCATGGGTCTTTTCATTCGTATAAGTCAGCCAGCAGGAAACCTGATCGATCTGGATGTCCTCAGGGTCTGTCGTAAAGGAAAACGGTACGATCCGCTCGTCTCCTTTCTGCTCTTCCATTTTGCCAAAATCAATACTTCTCTTGTCAATACGCGCCGGCGTTCCTGTCTTAAACCGATACATTTCGATTCCAAGTTCTCTCAGACTGTATGTCAGATAATTTGCCGGCTGCAGCCCGTTTGGCCCGGTCTGCATGCTGACGTCTCCGTAAATACATCTCGCCTTTAAATAGGTTCCGGTGCACAATACGACCGCTCTGCAGCGATATGTGGCACCGGAATAAGTTCTGACTCCTGTAATGATTTTTTTTCCGTCAGCCCCATCCTCAGTAAGAATCTCTGTCACTTCCATCTGCTTGATTTCCAGATTCTCCTGATCCTCAAGCACCTTTCGCATCGTTTTACTGTAATTTGCCTTGTCCGCCTGCGCACGCAGAGAGTGCACAGCCGGTCCTTTTGAACTGTTCAGCATCTTAGACTGGATAAAAGTCCGGTCGATCACCTTTCCCATCTCACCGCCCAACGCGTCCACTTCTTTGACAAGGTGTCCTTTGGAACTGCCCCCGATATTCGGATTACACGGCATCAGCGCAATACTGTCCACACTTACTGTAAACATCAGTGTCTGAAATCCCATCCTCGCACACGCAAGCGCTGCTTCACATCCGGCATGCCCTGCTCCTACGATCACCACATCATATTCATCTTTATTTTCCCATACAGAATTTGCTGAATATTTCATTGACCAAATCTTCTCCTATCGTTTCTCCTGTAATACTTCCGAGTGATTCATATGCATCCATCAGATCGATGGAATAAAAATCCTCCGGCATCTCATTTTCAATACTTTCAATCACTTTATGCAGACTTTCTCTCGCAGACTGAAGTGCTGCTTTCTGTCTGATATTTGTAATGTATATTTCATCATTAAAGGACAGACTGCCCTTTAAAAACATTTTTTCCAGTGTCTTTTCCAACTCCTGGATTCCCAGTTCTTCCTTTGCTGATATCTCGATCATCGGAATCTCTCGTCCCGGAAGCTGTTCTGCCAGCATCTCTTTCGACACGACAGTCTCCAGATCAGTTTTATTTAACAGGATAATCGCCTTTTTATCAAGTACCAGATTCAGGATTTTCTGGTCGTTTTCATCCAATGACCGTGACGCATCCACCACATAGATAACCAGATCAGCACTCTTTGCATACTCTTTTGCTTTTTCTACACCCATTTTTTCAATCACATCTTCCGTATCCCGGATTCCTGCCGTATCAATGATATTCAGGCTAAGCCCCTGCAGATGGATCTGTTCTTCCAAAACGTCTCTGGTCGTCCCTTCAATGTCTGTCACAATGGCTCTCTCTCTTCCTGAAAGCACATTCAACAAAGAGGATTTTCCTGCATTCGGTTTTCCGACGATCACGGTCTGGATTCCCTCTTTTAAAATCCTGCCGTCATCTGATGACCGGATGAGATCCTCCAGTTCTCTTAAAATCCCTTCTGTCACTGTCTGCAGCGTCTCTCCATATCCATCCACACTGATATGCTCCGGGTCATCCAACGCTGTTTCAATAAATGCCGTGTGATACAGGATCTCCTTGCGCATCTCTTCAATTTTTCGCTTTACACTGCCTTTGAGCTGACTCATGGAGCTTTTCAACGCATATTCATTCTTCGCCTGAATCACATCCATAACTGCCTCTGCCTGGGAAAGATCCAGCCTGCCATTTAAGAAGGCTCTCTTGGTAAACTCCCCGGGACCAGCAATCTTGGCACCTTTTTTCAAAACCGTTTCCAGAACCCGGTTCATGGCATAGACACCGCCGTGACAATCAATCTCCACGGTATCTTCTCCTGTATAGCTTCTGGGTGCGTCCATAACCATAACCAGAACTTCATCTATTATTTCATCCTCATCACAGATAAATCCATACTGAATGGTGTGTGAGGGAACATTCTCAATTCGCTTTTTTCCGCCTTTGGAGCGATATATTTTACCTGCAATTTCCCTACTGTCAGGGCCCTGTCTCTTATACACATCTCCGAGCCCACGAGACCGTACTAGATCTCGTA
>ENA-OZAH01000572-OZAH01000572.1-human-gut-metagenome-genome-assembly--contig:-NODE-572-length-15104-cov-7.383082_pt1 | contig 15104 bp, 14 predicted proteins | sample MGYA00243304_ERZ653505 | MGnify/ENA primary metagenome ERZ653505 (study PRJEB26926, sample SAMN06164925) | human gut metagenome | biome: ENVO:00009003; feature: ENVO:2100002; material: ENVO:00002003...
ACGAGATCTAGTACGGTCTCGTGGGCTCGGAGATGTGTATAAGAGACAGCTCCCAGACACGCCCCACGGCATCTACAACGCCCACGGAAGAAACGGCATTTACCACGCTGCCTGTTACGCCTCTGCCTGTATTGCTGGTGGCGCTCCATGCGTTTGTATTTGCGTTATCCAGTCCGGCAGGGCTGCCAAAAGCATAGGCGCAAAACTCCGCATAGTTCGGCAGGCGCTTACCGCTCTTTGCCAGACGTTCTACAAAGTTGTACCAGTTCATGCTTTCTGTACCCGTCATAGGTGCGCAGCCGTACTCTGATTTCAAGCCCTTTGCTCCGTCGTCAGAATTAAGGTAAATATCTACCCATGTGCCGCCGCCTAAATATACCATACCCTCTGGGCTGCATTTCGGGCGGTGTCCCAGTGTCCATACAGAACGTGGTACAATGCCGTTGCTTACTGCACTTTCCCAGCCTGTGCCAAAAATAACACTGCTGCCATTAAGCGGCTGTAAATTGCTGTCCACCTTGCGGCAGCGTCCATAATGAAAGCCGCCAATTTTACGGCTGTTTGTAGCGTTCCAGCCTGTCGGGTATGTAGAGTTAAGGGAAATTACGTATTTCTCGTCTGCGCTGTCAATTCTGCTGTCGCAGATATATACGTAATAGTCCTTACCTACCGCAAAAGCGCTGCCTGCGTCCAGATTAGCAGCCGTAAGAATGGTGTTTGCTGTCTTGAAAATTCCAGCACCACCCACGGCAATTACGCAGCCCTCTACTACGGTCAGCTCATTTGCTCCGCTGGCGTAAATGTACTCATTGCTCGGTGCTACAATATCGCTGATTGTAGCCATTTTATTTACGTTCAAAAGCGCCCTTGCGTCGGTCTTTGTAACGTCGTCCACTAATAATCTACTCATACTGCTTTAATACTCCTTTCAGTGCTGCAATGTCGTCTGTTGTCATTCCTGCCACGGTGTCTGTGCGTTCCAGCGCAATTACCTTGCAGCCCGCTTTTACCGCTTTGGAAAGTGTAAGGGCTGTCCTGTCGTTTCCTGCCTCTCCTGCTGCCGCTGCCTCGTCAGTCTGGATATGTGTTACTCCCTGCACCGTGCCGGATACGCTGCCCGCTACAAACTTCATGCCTACTGCTGCCTCGTCGCAGTAATATACCGTAACCGCCTTTTTCTCTTCCTCTACAGCTGCTACGCCGCACTCAATATAGCGCTGGTTCTCTGCGCTCTCGATTTTTGCCAGCAAGTCTGCTGCTGCCAGTTCTCCGCTTGCTACCATAGCAAGGCAGTTGTAATAGTCCTCTTTTGTCTTTAATACCTTTGGAAACCCTTTCATAGTCTGCCGCCTTTCTAAAATGTATTTGCAAGATAGGAATTACCCACGTAGGTAGCCCCTAACACTGCCGTTTCTACTGTTCTTTCGTAATGCTGGCTCATGTATGCTGCGCCCATGTAACACAATCCCAGTACAGCATCATGCTTATAGTCAATGCCCCAGCCGCTTTCTACTCTCTTAAGTCGCTCGTCCAGCGCTGCTATTGCCTCTTTGGTTTCTTTCGTGCCTGCCTCTGCCTGCTTTTTCACTTCCTGCATGGCTGCTGCCAGCTCTTCAATTTGCAGTTGCAGGCTGCCTGCTATGTCCTCGCCCAGCTTGTCCTTGATACTCTCAAACCATGTGTTAAATTCGTTTTCAGCGTCCGACTGGAATAGCTTAATTTTTGCCATAAAGTCTGTATAGGCGCTTAAAAGTTCCTTGTCCCAGTTGTCAAGCGTGCTTTCAAAACTGCTGTATCTTTCGTTAAACTGGCTCTCATACTGCGCAAATAAGCCCTCTGTCTTGCTTACGTAGCTGTCATATACGCCCGCAATCTCTGTAAGGTACTTTTCCATACTCTGCTTATATGCGCTGAACTCGTCCAGCACGGCTGCGCTGTAGGTGTTGAAAAAGTCCGTAAACTGCTTTGTAAGCACGCTTGCGTCTATCTCTTCCACCGTTCCTGTTACAATGCCGCAGACTGCGCTATTAAACCGCTGGTCTGTGATATTCTGCGTCTGTATCCTTGTTACGCCCTTGCCTACGTAAATATCTGCAAGCGCAAGCTCCCATATTTCCGTAGTGCGTGTTACTGCCGTTGCGGTCGGCTTTGCAGACGGTGTGCCTTTCAGCACCGCAATATACATATCTCTTTGCGGCAAATCCCAGCGAACTACTACCCTGTCCACCCTGTTAAGCGCTCCCTCTGCCGTATCCAGTGTTACGCTAAGCGTTGCAGGATTTCTAAAGGCGTAGCCATTTATAAAGGCATAGCCTGCATTTACTCTTATTTCCATGCCGCTGTAAGCTACCACCTGTAGCCCGTCGCTCGGCTTTGGAAAAATGCCGTTTGCAATGAAAGTAGCAAAGTACCACGCCCAATCCTCGGCTTTATATACCCTGTCGTACTCTCCGTCTACTGCCACGGCATTAAACGGTAAGCTGTTTGCCATTTCTGCTACCTCACTTTCCTAATCTGGTCTACCAGCGTCGGCAGGCTGTCGCCAAAAGTCGCCTCTATGGTTTCCTCGCCTTTCTGGTATGTTTCTGTTACTTCTGTAATACGTGCATCTATCTGTATGCCCCACTTGGTTTCTTTGCAAGTAATACGGTCGCCTAAATCAAAATCAGCCTTAAATTTCAAGTTTGAATTTGTATTTATGGTACTTACAAAATTTATGTTCTTGCCGTAGTTTTCCAACTCTGCGCCGCCTCTCGTTTTCAGCATTGCAATATAGGTATTCAGCGGTATTGTTACCTCTGTTTCCCCCTGCTGGTACTTTCTGGCAATGTCCGTAGCGTCGCAGAATACCTCTACTAAATCCAGCCCCGTTGCGCCCTCGCCGTCCACTGTGGTTACTGGCTGGCTGCCGTCGTCGTCAGCTGCTCCCTGCACATAAATAAAGTTGCCGCAGTTCTCTATACTGGCTGTATATTCCTGCTCATTGACATTATCAAAATCTCTTGAAAATATGCAGGGCGTGTTACCCTCGGTATTTGTGGCTGTAAGGTCATTGCCCTTATACAGATAAAAGCCAAACAGTCCCTCTCTTTCGTTAAGCAGAATGTCATAGCCCAGCTTTCCAGCCTGCGCCCTTGCCTTTACTTCCTGCCCCAGCTGTGCGTATACCTCGTTTGCATATTCAACCGCCACGCCGTCTATGGTTTCCTGCGCCAGAAATGTAAACAATGGAAAACGCCGCTTTGTTCCTGCTGCGCTGCCGCAGTTGTTCTTTACCATAAGGTTTATAAGATACTGGTTTGTACCTGTTGCCACAATCTGCGGATAAATGCAGCGCTTATTAAGCCACCAGCTAAGCATATAGCCCTGCGCCTCTAACTGCTCTAAGCCGTTCTCGTCTTTGGTAATGTGTACGTAGGTTATCTGCGCTGCCCTGCGCCATACGCCGCCGTCAGCGGTCTTTACTTCCTTTTTTCCGTCGTGCTTGGTTATCAAATTGCCCTCTATCAACAAACGGCTGTTATTGTCCGTAATCGGCGCAAGCAGGCTAAAAGTTCCTACGTCAAAATACTTTGTATGCCATAGCAGGCTTGCCAGCTCGTCTATAGCTCCCAGCGGCTGTACTGTCTTGTCGAATACTCTAAGCTCCATACCGTCACACTCCTAAAAATTCCTTGCTGTAGAATATGGATACTTCCAGAGAATTTACGCCGCTGGCTGCATCATACCTAAACATATTGTCGCCTATGGCAAGCTGCATAAATGTACTGTCTACATCAATGTAGCGGAAATAGTCGGTTTCTACGCCGTCCCTTATCAGCTTAGCGCCCTTGCTGCCGTACTTCGTGTTAATCTCTATCACGTCGCCCGTTTTCATAGTGGCGTTAATCTGTATAAATTCCTCGGTATCCACATTAAGCAGTATCGGGTTTGAAACTGTCCCCAGTGCTGTAAACCTTATCCTCATTCCTGTTGATACGTCGCCCTCGTTGTAGCAGTCCACTATTACGCTTTCCGCTCGGTATCCGTATATCATGCTCTTTGTGCTGTCCTTTTCGATAACGCAAGGGAAATGCCACGCAGCCACCCAGCTTGCTATATCCTCTTTTGTTTCTTCCTCTTCCCGCCAGAACGGGTTAAGGCACTCTATTTGTAAATCAAACTCATAAAGTACCTCTTTCTTTAGTATCTTAGGCTCTCCATACGCCCTGCAATCAATCACACGCTTAAAGCCGCCGTACTCATACACCAGCGTAGCGCTAAGCTCTGGGTTAAATATCTTAAGCATACGGCGGCGCAGTTCCAATGCCTGCGCCTTGTCCCGTGTGTTGATATGTCCCACTACGTCTATGTCCCTCGCCTCGATACGCTGCCCTACGTAGGTGTCGCCGTGCTGTCCCATACTGTTTGTGCTGTAAATGACGCTCGTAACGCCGGAAATGCCCTCTACGTCTTTACTTATATTGCAATGGTATACGCTGTCTACTCCCAGCTCTAACCGCTCGCCCCTTGAATTTATGTAAGTCAGTTTTTCATTTTCCATGTGTTACACCGTCCTTGCTATCATTCTGAACTGTCTGGCTGCCTCTTTCTGCTGTTTTGCATAGTCCGTGGTATTCGCATAAATATACTGATTGACAACTACGCCGCCTGCTGCACTGCCGCCGCCTCTCGGCTTTGGCTTTTTGTCGTCGTTATCATACTTAAATTCATTGCCTACATTTACCTTTGCGTCTACGTCAAACTCCTGCGGTACGCTGTCCTCAATCATTTTCTTAACGCCGCCGATTTCATTAGAAAAGCCAACGCCGATACCCTGCGCCAGATATACGCCGATTTCGTCACGCATCAGCTTAGACGGGCTGGCAATTCCAAATAAATCCTTAAGGAAGTCGGTAACATTGCCTACCCAGCCGCTTATTTTATCCTTTATCCACTGCGTAGCTCCGTTTATGCCGTTCCAGATGCCCTCTACCATGTTTTTACCGAACCCAGCAAACGTACTGCCAATATTCTTAAATACGTCTGTTATTCCAGTAATTACATTTTTCATGCCCTCTACGGCTTTGTTCTTTACTTCTGTACCCCATGTAGCCACTTTGGAAATTGCACCAGAAATGCTGTTATAAATCTTTTGCGGTATTTCCTTAACAATCGTAACAATGCCCGTTACCATGGCATTCATTACCTCTTTGGCTTTCGTAAGCATATTGTTACCCCACGTAGCCACTCTGGTTACTGCGCTTACTATACTGTTCCAGATTTTAGCAGGCGTTTCTTTCACAATCGTTACAATGTTCGTAAGCATTGTGTTCATTACTTCTTTGGCTTTGGTCTGCATATTTGCGCCCCACGTAGCCACTCTGGTTACTGCGCTTACTATACTGTTCCAGATTTTCTGCGGCAGCTCCTTAACAATATCTATAACTTTCGTTACAAAACCTGTTATAACTGTGCCGCCTTTTTCCTGCATATTTGCGCCCCACTCTGCTATTTTCTCAACGCCCGCAGCGATTGCCTGCGGTATCAGAGTAGGTAGCTCTTTTATTTTATTTATGATTGTCGTTACCAGCTTGCCTGCCGCCGTCAAAATCTTAGGCAGCCCCGTAATCAGTCCTGTTACAATGGCTGCTATAATCTGCGGTATGGCTGCGATTAAAAGCGGTATTGCATCTATGATGCCGTCAATCAATGCAACTATAATATCGCCCGCACTTTCAATAATAAGCGGTATGCCCTCAACCAGTGCATTTATGATAGCCGTTATGATTTCCGGCAGTGCCTCAATCAGTACGGGCAGCGCTGCTACCAGCCCCTGTGCCAGCCCCGTAAGCAGCTGTAATGCTGCTGTAATCAGCAACGGTATATTTTCTATCAGCATGGTTACAATGTTCGTAACCACCGTTACGATTGTTGGCAGCAATGTAGGTAACGCTTGTGCGATACCTTGCGCCAATTCCGTAATAATCTGTACGCCTGCCTCTAAAAGCTGCGGTAATATAGTAAGCAGCGTATCTATGATTGTCGGTATAATCTGCCCGATTATGCTTATCATTTCCGGCAGCATTCCAACCAGCGTATTAAGCAAGTCCTGTACGCCGCTCATTAAAGGCGGTAATAACTCCTGTATAACCTGTGGTATATACGTTGCAAGCTGCTCTACGATTTCTCCCAGTCCGCTTACCAGCCTCGGCACTGTTTCTATTACCCTCGGTGCTATATTCCCTACCACTGTTACAATACTGTCTACCAGATTGCTTGTAAGCTGTGAGAAATTCGCCTCGCTGTCTGCCATTCCAGCTACCCAGTTGTCCCACGCTGAACTCATAGAACTAACCGAACCCTCTATTGTTGTACTTGCCTCTTTTGCCGTTGTCCCTGTTATGCCCATTTCCGTCTGTACGACGTGAATAGCGTCTACAACGTCTGAATATGATGAAATATCATACTTAATGCCGGATAGCTTGCTTGCATCATCAAGCAGTCGCTGCATTTCCTCTTTTGTACCGCCATATCCCAGTTTTAAGTTATCCAGCATGGTATAATTCTGCTTTGCAAAACCGTTATAGGCGTTCTGTATAAGCGATATATCAGTACCCATTTTATTTGCATTGTCTGACATATCCGTAATTGCCACGTTTGCCTTTTCTGCTGCCGCTGCCGTGTCATTATTCATACTGGCAAGCAGCGACGCTGAAAAGCTGGTAACTGTTTCCATGTACTCATTTGCAGACATTCCGGCTGTTTTATATGCGTCGTTTGCATAACCAACAACCGTATCAGACGACGTTTTGAAAAGAGTTTCTACACCGCCTACAAGCTGTTCCTGTGCTGCGTATCCCTCTATCGCTTTTGTGGTAAGCGCTCCTATGGCTGTTGCCGCTCCCGCAACTGCTGCCGCCGTCGCCGCTGCTGCTGCTTTAAGCGCTGTACCCATTCCGCTTAGCACGCTTGTAAATCCAGAAAATTTTCCCTTTGCGTCGTCTGCCTGTTCCCCGCTGTCTTTTATTTCCTTTCCCATTTCGTCAGCGGCTTTTTCTGCTTTTTCCATTTCGTCAGTCGTTTTGCCTAATTCCTGCTCTGTCTTTACAAGCGCTGCTTTCTGGTAATTTAACTGGGTTTCAAGTTTTTTACTTTCTTCGCTATTGTCTCCTGTTGCCTTGCGACATTTTTCTAAAGCCGCCTCGGTTTCTTTTACCTTTTTTGCCTGCTCGTCGTATGTTTTCTGTAGTACCGCCTGCTTTGCTTTCAGCGCATCTACGCTGCTTGCATTGTCCTTATATTCAGCCGTTACAAGTTTCATTTCAGAATTAAGCACTTTAAGGGTGCTGTTAATTTCCTTGCAGGCTGCTTTATACTCTGCCTCTCCGTCAAAACTTAACCTTGTTTTGACGTTCTGCGTCTTATCTGCCATAATTAAAAGCCCCCTAACGCTATGTCTATATCGTCCATGTTTTCTGTAGCTGCTGATGTTCCCGCCTGTTCCTGTCGGAAAATGTGCGGGTTATATTCCTTGTGATATTTAAACAGTGTCGTTATCTGGTATGGTGTTTTTCTCCATGCCTCACGTTCCCTGTATCTCAAAAGCACTACTGCAATATACAAAAGCCGTGCAGTATCTAATTTTCCTGCACGGCTGCCCTGTTTCCCTCTTCTGTTGTTTCTTCTCCGTCGTTTTCGTTCTCTGTGTCGCTGTTGTCTCCCGCAGTTCCTCTGTAGAACGATTTAAAAATAGCGTTCTGTACTTCCTGCAAATTTCCTGCGTGTATCAGTCTGCCTACCCTCTTCTCTTCAAGCAGCTGGGCGTTTTCGTCCTCTGCTAAAAGTGCCTCGTTAATAAGCAGCGTAAGTAACCACCTTGTATCTTTAAAAAGGTTTGGGTTATCTTTATTGAATACCTCATTTAATTTGTCGTAGCCCCCAAACTTTTCCTGCACTTCGTCTAATGCGTTCAGTGAAAAAAGTAAACCATATTCTTTGCCGTTCAGCTCTACGGGAAAAGCCCCGCTCTTTAATGCTCCCATGATATAAAATTAAGGCGCAGCCCATGCTACGCCTCTCTCCTTTCCTGTTTTATACACTTTCCATTGCTGCTGCCTTTTCCGGCACTGCTGTAAACCACGTTTTAGCCGCTGCGCTTTCCTCTGTTCCCACAAAGTCTGCTTTCCACAAGTTATCTTTCTTTCTTGTTGTAAAAGATGCCTCAATGTCCGGCGTGTTAAACTTGATACTCTCGCCCTTTGTTTCGTACTTTTCAGACGGTACTTTAAATTTTGCTTTAAGCAACCATACGTAACGGTATTTACCACCCGTTTTCTTAGCTCTGAACCCTACAGCAACATACGGCGGCTCGTCCTCTTTTCCCGCCCATACTACGCTGTTCTTATCTACTGCCTGCCCCAGCAGCTCTGCCAGCACTTCCGGCGTAAGGTCTTTAATTCCCAGCTTAAGCGTTCCGCTTGCAAACTCCGTGACGCTCTCGCTTAATGTGTCGTCTGCATACAAGCTGCCGTCTGCTGTCTTTACGGATAAATCGGCGCTCATTGCCTCTGCCATTTTCTTAGGTGTCCCGTAGCTCTCTGCTCCGTCTGCCTCTGTGCATACGGCGTAATATAAATCTTTCAGTCCCAGTGTCATTGTTTAATCACTCCTCTTTCAAAATCTCGACTGTGATAGGCACTAACCAGTACCCCGTTTCTGTTTCGTAGCTTTCTGCGTCTATGCTGTTGATATAAACGCCTGCTGCTTTCAATACCTCTTTTGTCTTATCAAGCTGCGCCTCAAAATCGCCCTTATGGAAAAGCGTAACTCTATACATTTCCCTGCGCTCTTTCTCTTCGTCGTCTGCATTTACCGCAGGCGTACCCAGCAGCCGTAGAAACGTATAATATGCGTCTGGCTTATCCCGTCCAGTGTAAACGCCTCTCTGGGCTGGCAACCCTGCGCTTTCTAAAATCTCCTGTATACTCATTCGCCTGTTTCACTCTCCCATATACTGCGCTGTGCCTCTACTACCTTTTCGTGCGCCTTTTCGTTTGCCACTGTCATATAAGGGCGTGCAGCGTGGCTACTTGTGCCGTACTCTGCCACAAAACCGATTGTTGCATAGCGCACCTTGCTTTTATCTCCTTTTCTGTCGTTTCCATGCTTTGCCCGTCCCTGTGGGTATATCTCTACGTATTTCTCCGTATCGTCGCCCTTTACGTCCGTAGCTTTTATGGAATTGATAAAACCGCCCGTTTCATTCAGTCCCATTGCCTGTGCCTCTGCTCTCTGTGCCTCTATCAGCACATCAGCACCAGCTTTAAGCATTTTGGGGACTGCCTCAACTGTAGCCGCCTCTCTCCGGCTGAAAGCGTCTATAATATCTTCCAGCCCGACTGTGTTAAACTCTCCCATGCTTACACCTCGTTTCTGTGGCGTAAATCTGTAAGCGTAAGCTCTATGGTGTCTGTTCCTGTATCGTAGGTCTTAAGTACAAAATAGCGCCGCCCTTTTACTTCTACTACGTCCTCGCCGCCATAATCTGCCTTGTGTACCTCGTACTTTGCCTCTACCAGTTTTCCTGTCTGCTGGCTCTTAAAATATTCACTGTACCCTACTGATTTTTTGTTACAGAATACAGTGCGTGTGCTTTCTTCCGGCTTTACTGCAAAGCCGTTTTTATTTACCCTGTTTTCTGCTGTTGTTTCTGCAATAAGTGTTAATTCGTCCAGCCACTCCACCGCTTTACACCCCACTTTCTGTGCTGTTGGTGTCCGTTTCGGACACTTGCGGCGCTGTGTTGTATTCTGCTGATAAAGATAAGCGCATTTTAAGTGCGTCGTATGACTTTCTAAATTGTTCCGCAGCATTGTTAAAACCAAACTCTGCCTTGCAATACAGTGTAATTGCTCTGATAATCAACCCGTCTGTCTCTTTTATCACTTTTACGCCGTCGTTTTTCATATCAGCTTTGCAGGCGGCTATACAGTCGTTTATTTCCTCTGTGATTTTCTCACTGGTGCTGCTGATACGCAGCGCCGCCCGCATTTTCTCGGTTAATGTTGTGGTATCTGCTGCCACAGCCTGCACCCTCTTTCTTACTCTTCTATTACTGCTGCTACGCCTGCCTCTTCCAGAACTGCTGCACGTTCTCTGCTTACGGTGTAAGCGTCCCCAGCATCCTTAATCTGGTTTAATTCCATATCACGGAAACGGCGCTTTACTTTCACTTTTACCAGCCTTGCTACTTTCTTTTCTTCCTCGGCTTTAGCTGCCGCCTCTGCTGCCGCCTTTTCCTCTTCGGCTTTCGCTGTTGCCTCGGCTGCCGCCTTTTCCTCTTCGGTTTTCGCTGCTGCCTCGGCTGCTGCTTTTTTGTCCTCTTCCGTAAGCTCGTTGTCGTCTGGTATGTCTACCTCGACGGCTGCGCAGCGTGCAGCAATTTCTTTCTTTGTTCCCTCTGCATCTACGCCCAGCTGCTTTGCCAGTTCCTGCAAATCCTCTTTCTTATAGCTTTCCAGCTCTTTTGCGTCTAAGTATCCTTTCATGCTCTGCCTCGCTTTCTTACACTGCTGTTACACCCTTTTTAACTAAGATAATGCCCGCAGCGTCAGCTACTTTGCCGTCCACTACCATTAAGCACTTATTCTTAATCTTGTTGTTGTCGTGGTCTGTCCATTTCACTACCTGCATTTCCATGTTGGTATTGATAACGTAATCAGAGAAATTCATAAATACTGCGATTACGTCGCCCTCGTTTGCGTCGTCCCAGCTCGGTAAAACGTCGTCCTCTACAGTTTCCACATTCTTACCCATAAAACGGTATGTTTCCTCTCCGTTCACGCCGTAGTTTGTGCGTCCGATAGGCTGCCCGTTCTTATCTTCCATGCCGTCAATGCCAGTATCAAAAGTGGACTGGTTCATAACAAAGCTGCCGTTTCTGTACGCCTTTTTCATTTTGCCTTTTACCTTGTGCCAGCCGTTCCAGCTTGCATACTCTTCCGGTGTCAGAGTAATTACAGCTGTTACCCTGCTGTCTTTCAGAACGCCCAGCGGCTGCCCCTCGCCTGTACCGTTGAAAATGGCAATTTCGATAGCCTTTACCATTGCCTCTGTTGCCATAGGTACGAACAAATCAGTAAACATTTTCAATGTTACTACATTTGCTAAAATGCTTTGGGAAATTTTGCACTCCAAACCGTAATAATTGAAAGTTACGGAATTTTTAGCAGATGCTTTCTGGTCGTCGCTGCTCTTTGCCTCTGTAATCCAGTGTGCAGTAGGCTTTAAGTCTGCAATCGGAATGGAAACGCCGCCCTGTACGTTAATCTTACGCACCTTTGCATAAATGCTGCCGTAGCTTTCCAGTTTCTGGATAATTTCATTCATAATAGTTGTCGGAATCACAGCGCCGCTGTCTGCTGTGGTGGTGGTTTCAGCTGCTCTGTACTCTGCCGGAATAGCAACGCCTCTGCATACATAATTCATAAACGCTTTTCTGTATGCCGTAGTGTCGTATTTGTCCTCTGGTTCTCCTGCTCCTGCGCCGCCTGCTCCCTTGAAATTTCTAAGCAGCGTGGTATCTGCTCCCGCTCCACCTGTCGGCTCTCCTGCTGCAATTCTTTCAAGCAGCTTTTTACGTTTCTCTGCCGCTGCCAGTAAAGCGGTACGCTCTTCCTGTAAGTCTGTTACCTCTGTTTCCAGTTTTGTAATTTCCTCGTCCGTAAGCTCTGCCGCTCTGGTGTTAAGCTCTTCTTTGATTTCGGCTAATCTTGCCTCAATTTCCTTTAATCTCATAGTCTGTGTTCTCCTTTTTTGTTTTGATTTTTATAAGCTCGCCTTAATCTTTAGTATTGCTGCCCGCCTCTTAAGCAACTCCTGCCGCTCCCGCTCATAACTCCTACTCGCAAAAGCACGGGCGCTTATTTCAGTATCGTTATTTGCCGGAATACTCACGGCTGATACATCATAAACCTTTTTGATTTTCAAAATTGTTCTTGTATGTGTTTCTCTGTCGTAGCTTTCCTCTGCCACTGCAAACGCCCATGACATTTTAGTAATCATTCCTGCGCTTATGTCTTGATACAGCCCACGGGCTAAGTCTGTCCGGCTTAAGTCTGCTGCCACGAAAAGCCCCTTTACGTCCGGCTCTAAAATCAGCGTATTATTTGACTGTCTGGCAAATACTCTGCCCTCATGGTCGTACTGCATGATAACGTCACTCATGTCTGCGCTGTCTAATGCGTGTGCGTCTATTCTTTCGTAAATCTTTGTGCCGTCCTCAAACTCATATAAAAGGTATGGCGCATTAAATGTAGTAGCGTAGCCCTCTACGTAGCACTCCGACTGTAAGCGCTTTTCGCCGGAACTCTGCGCAGCCAGAGGCGCTACCAGCGTTCTATATTCCCGTTCTTTCTTAACTGGCATTATTTACACCCTCTTTCTCTTCCTGTCCTTTCTGCGGCTCTTCTCCCGCTGCTGGTTCTGTCTGCTGCGGTACTTGCTGTATGATAACTGGCTGCTCACTTCCTTTGTGCAGTTCGCTTACCTCTGTATATTCCTTTCGGATATAATACTTTTCCCCGTCCTCAACGTGTGCCATGTTCCATATATCCATTACGCCGTTTCTGTTTAGTAGCGCACGGTCAAAAAGCTGTGTGCTTACGCTTAACTTTGTGGCGTTGCTGGCGTATTGCAGGCGGTTTGCAGAAAAGAAAATAGCATTGCCGCAGGCTCTTTCTCTCTCTGTAAAGCTCATATTTGTCATAACAAGCGATAGCTGTATTGCAAACGGCTCTATTTTCCCCTCGTAGTAAGCATTCCATGTATTTTCATCAAATTTATTTTGCAGAATATCCATATTTGTGCCAAAATGCGTGCATACATTTTCCTGTATGTGCTGCATCTGCAATGCGTTTGGCGTATACGGTTTGCTTTCTACCTGTTTCAGCTCACTAAACTTGTTATCATAAATAATCATGCCGCTATCGTTGTCGGCGCTTAAGTTATCCTCTGTAAAGCGTTTCCGCTCTTTCTTTATATCCTCTGGTTTCAGTATATTTGCCACCTTTGCCAGAAAGCGGATATTTGCCGAATTTTTTACAGCGTTTATAATTCCCTCATTCTGCGTATGTATCAACTGCATAGTTGGTGCAAGCGTGCTGTTGTCCTCTCCGAAAAGGTCGTCTTTATATTCAAAGTCTGTCATAATGCCTACACGCTCAAACTCAATAGCTCCATAGCTGCCATTTGCAAACAGATACCGTAAATATAATTGTCCCTCGCTCTCTACCACCTCGCAGCGTTCAGCCCGCAGCGGATACCAGCCACATAAGCGCCCGTATTCGTCCTCGATAGGTATAATAAAAGCGGTGTGTTCCACCGCTACATACGTTGCCAGACGCTTTATAAATTTTGTTGTATCCATAAAGTAGTTGGGTTTATGCTGCAATGTCTTTTCCAGCGACTTAAGGGCGCTGCCCTCTATCTCCGGCTTTAGCTTGCTGCAATGTGTGGCAAAATTATTTATAGCCGTTCTGGTCAAATCCATTTCGTACACGCCGCCGCTAAAGCTGGTAAACGTCGGGCTGTATCCGTTCAGCATTTTGAAATAATTACCTATGGCTTTTAATTCTTTGCCATGAAAAAGATAATCTAAAAATTTCATGCCGTTTACTCTCCTTTCTATGCGGCATTTTTAAGCAGCTCGCCGCACTCTTCCCAGTATTTCTGCCGCACGGTCATTGCATCTATGACAGATACAAAGCCGTCGATATGCGCCCGCTGCTCGATTTTTATAGGTCTGAATTTTCTTGTTTCCATGTTGTGCTTAAGCGCAACATTTAAGAAATGCGTCTTTAGTAAATTGTTGTCGGCAATCTTAAAATCGCCGTCTTTTATGATGCCCTCAAACTCCCGTATAACTGGTGTAAGGTTTTCGCCTTGGTAAACGTCGTCCATGTGAAAACCATAATTTGCCATATCGGTAATAAGGTACTGGGCGCTGTATCTGTCGTAGCCGATTTTCAACGGTCGTATGCCGTAATCTTCCAGCAGCATAGTAAACCAGCCGTAAACGTCGTGGTAGTCTACATAATTCTCGCCGCTTAAGGTTATCAGCCCCTTTTTAACAAATATGTCATACGGCACGCCGTCCGTAGCCTGTAAGTATTCCAGCCTGCCCCGTGGCATAAAGAACTGCGTAAACGCATACAGTGTGCCGTCTTTCTGAATAACCACGCTTGCTGCTGTTAAGTCTGTTGTCTGGCTTAAGTCGATACCGCCCACTGCGTAGCAGTCCCTAAAGTCCTCTAAGGTCTTTTCTACTCCGGCGTTCTCTACTGTCTGATATTCCAGCCATGCAATAGAGCTGTTCTGCTTGATATTGCAATACTTTGTAAGGAACTCTGCTTTTTTACTTAAGCTGCCCTCTGCTACGGCTATCTCGTCCATAAAGAAACTTTCTTTTACGGATACACCCATGTTAGGGTTAGCCTTTTTCAGTTCGTCTATGTCGTTCCACTTCTCCACATCATCAATCATGTAAAGGAATGGTAATAGCCTGCGCTCTTTGCTGTTTCCTTTCAAGAAACTTGTGCTGCGTTTCATTAGTTCATCATAAATACTGTCGTTGATATATCCGGCAGTGCTTATGCTCAATATCATAGGTTGAGTACGTGCGCCTAAAGCGGATTTCATAACCTCATACTGCTTTAGTCCAGCGTCCCCGCTCCATGCTGCCATTTCATCACATACCACAAGCTGCGGGTTAAATCCGTCTGACTTCTTGGCATTAAAAGCAATCGGTTTTATTACCGTGTTGCTCTCCGCAATATAAATATCGCTGCGCCGTTTCTTTGCCAGCTCCGCTAACTCGTCCTCTGCCTGTACCATTTGATAAAATCCGTCATACACCAGCGCTGCTTGGTCTAATTTTGGAGCTAAGCAGTATATTTCTTGTCCGTACTCCGGCTCTAAGTACGCCATGTATGCAATAATCGCAGATGCAAATAAACTTTTTCCATTTTTTCTGCCAATTACAATAAAAATTTCACGGAAAATACGTATTTTTTCTGCGTCCTGTATGCCAAAAATAACAGAAACTATGGCTTTCTGCCATAGAT
>ENA-OZAH01000574-OZAH01000574.1-human-gut-metagenome-genome-assembly--contig:-NODE-574-length-15032-cov-4.488816_pt1 | contig 15032 bp, 10 predicted proteins | sample MGYA00243304_ERZ653505 | MGnify/ENA primary metagenome ERZ653505 (study PRJEB26926, sample SAMN06164925) | human gut metagenome | biome: ENVO:00009003; feature: ENVO:2100002; material: ENVO:00002003...
ACGATCCCATCCTTCTCCGGAAAAACGACTCAGTACAACAAGCGCAATATCACCGAATGCTCTTGCTCCGTCCAGAAGTTCCTGTGGCAGTTCCGGTTCTTCGGTCATACCCGGTGCTCTTCCGATTGCATACTGTTCTTCTACATTTTTCTTATAGAATTCTGCTACCGGTTCGTATACCTGTACCTTATCTTCCAGGGTTTTGAAACCGTCGTACAGATTATGTACATAAGATACGGTTACATCACCGCTTCCGCCGCCACCTTTGACATAGTCAAAACTTCCGCGTCCGAACAGTGTGATCCTGGAACCGTTCTTTAACGGCAGGATATTGTTCTCATTTTTCAAAAGCACCATACCCTCTGTTGCTGCCTCCAGGGATAATGCAATATGTTCTTTGCTTGCTGTTACATATCTGCCTGCTTCCAGGGGAAGATTTGGCTGATACATGACTCTTGTCCATTTTTTCATCTCAAACCTCTTTTCCGGCCATCCCGCCGCACTCTCCGGCGGACCGCCATGCCTGTTATTTTCGTTACTGTTCACTCTGTGACCAGTAACTATTTTCCTGCGGCGCAATCGCCGCCCACTACTTTTATTTTACTCAAAAAACAAGAGATTTTCCAGATAGGATTTCGGCTGATTTATAGGTCAATTCCGACTTTTTATTTTAAAAGTGCCAGGCACTCTTACAAAGTTCTTGCGAAGAAATGCCTGACACCTGTATACTTTTTGCTTTTTACGAGTCTTTCAACTCTTATGGATGAATCTTAATCACACCTTTTACAATGTCTGCCTTATTATGCACACTCTCATCCATCGCCCGCTGTACATCATCCAGATCGTAAATATTAGTAACGATTCCTTTTACGTTTACTTTTCCGGAAGCTACCGCATCGATTGCGATCGGATAGATATGGCGGTAACGGAAAACCGTTTTGAAAGTCAGTTCCTTGTCGAGAACCAGACTCATCGGCAGGGTCATCTCACCGCTCTTGCTGTAGCCGACCAGAACGATCGTGGAACCCTTCTTCGCCATATGGATCGCCTGTCTGGTGGTGATCTCTGTACCGGCGGTCTCGATGATCAGGTCCATACCGGCCCCGCCGGTCAGTTCCTGTGCTTTGGCGATCACATCCTCTTTTGCGCCGTTGATCACTCCGGTTGCTCCCAGTTCCAGGGCTTTTTCCAGACGTTTTTCCATGATATCTACCACATAAACCTCAGATACTCCACGGGCTTTCAGTGCCATCATGGAAACCAGACCGATACATCCGGCACCCATCACCACTGCTTTCTGTCCCAGATGAGCATCTCCCTGGATCGCTGCATGGAAACCGACAGCCAGAGGTTCGATCAGCGCACCCTCCAGTGTGCTTACATTCTCCGGGAGTTTGAAACAGAGATCTGCCTCATGAGCAACATACTCCTGAAATACACCATCTACCGGTGGAGTTGCGAAAAATACGACATCCGGACAGAGGTTGTATTTGCCCTGTTTGCAGAATTCGCAGTGTCCGCAAGTTTTTCCCGGCTCCAGAGCTACTTTATCACCGACTTTCAGGTGTTTGACATCTTTTCCCACTTCCACAACAACGCCACCCGGCTCATGACCGAGAACAAACGGCGGTTCTACCACATAATCGCCGATGGCTCCGCTCTCGTAATAATGCAGATCCGATCCACAGATTCCTACATAATCCAGCTTTACCAGAACTTCATCATCCTTCGGCGTCGGAATGTCACGCTCCGTAAATCCCATCTTGCCGATACCGTTCATCACTGCTACTTTCATCTTACCTTCCATGTGAAATGCCCTCCATATATGAGTTTTTGAAACTTAATAAAATAGTTTTATTATCTTTCTCAAAGATACCTCTTTTCTATGGAAATGTCAATTACAAAAGCAATATTTTTTATGTGCAATGCATTTTGGTCTGTGACCGGGAAGGTACTGAACACATCCGGTCAGAAAATAAACACTTTTATAGAGATTATCGATAACTGCTCAGTTTCTTCGCAGTTATGATTTTCTCTTATTTACTCTTCATCTTTTTTCTTTTCTTACCTGCAAGGAAGATACCTGCGCCTGCAGCTGTTTTTCCTGCTACGGCTGCTGTTCCTGCGGCTGCGCCACTGAAGTGTACGCCTGCGGCTACTGCAGCTGCCACTGCTGCCACACCGCCTCCAATCGTACCGTAGAATGCCGGTTTATTGTTGTAGAACTGTACCCATGTATTTGCAGATACCAGGACGTCTACGCTTGCGGTTGTTGCTTCGTTGTTTGCTTTGTCATAAGCTTTTACAGATACATTCCGGAATGTGTTGGAAGAATCCACACTCAGTTCCAGAGAACCGCCGTTTGCAGATACTTCGTCTGCATCGAAGGTCTGTTTCAGCTCATCGTCTACGTAATACTCAACTTTATCCAGAGCCATGTTATCATCTACGTTTGCTGTGAATTTCTGGCTTTCTACTTTGTATCTTCCACCGTCTTCGATGTTAGCCAGGGAGATAACCGGTGAAGTCTTATCCACTGCAAAGAGGATGTCTTTGGACTTAGCTGTGTTGGTTGTTACGTTGGTTGCACGGTCTTCGGAATAGATGGAAACGTTGTAGTCTCCTTCATTTTCGAAGTTGGATGCGTTGATGGTGTACTTGTATTCTTTCCAGCTTACATCGCTTCCGGACTCACTTACTTCAAAGTCTTTGTTCTGTTCCAGAGTCTTCTGTGTTCCGTTCTCGGATACCATCAGTTCCCAGAAGGTCAGGGTATCTACGTTGATCTCGGATACTACCAGATTCTTCGGATCGTTGGTGTAACCATTCTTGATCAGTTCTTCTGTATAATCGTCATACAGATAAGTAGAACCGTCACGGTTTACAGAAAAGATCTTGGATGTGCTGTACTGATTTCCTGCTTTGTCAGTTGTCTCAGCAGTCAGAGTATAGATATCATCCATATTTTCTTTGAAGTTGTAGAAAGTAAGTGTCTGACCTTTGTTGCTTGCCGTGGAAGTGTACATGCCTGTGGTATCTACCTCTCCCTTGTTGGCTCCGGTCAGGTGCACAACTGTCTTGCCACTGTCGAAGTTGATATCGTTCAGTGTGATAACAGGAGCTACTTCTCCGTTATTTGCGGAACGATCTTCGATGTTGGTGATCTCTACAGTCGGTTTTGTCTGGTCAACGGTAAAGCTTTCTGTTGCATATGGATCGGATACATTGCTTGCCAGGTCTGTTGCACTGATGATAAATGTATAATCTGCATCTGCAGAGTAAGAAACGGTTGCCACATGTGTATCCCCGGATCCTGACCATCCGCTTACGCCAGGTACGGAAGCTGCTGCACCATCCAGCTGTGCTGTTGTTGTAACTGTCACTTCACCAGGACTGAAGTTATGCTCGGTGATGGTGATGGTTGCTGTTCTTGCTTCTTTGTAATAGTTGTTGTTCAATGCACTGTTGTTGTCATAAGAAACCTGGATCACAGGTTTTGTCTTATCAACTGTGAACTCATCCAGTTTCTCAGTATTGGACTTGTTGCCTGCTAGGTCGAAGCAGTCATAAGTTACAGTGTAATCACTGTCACCGCTGAAAGTTACAGTGGCTGTATGGATCTCTCCGTTGTGAGACCATCCGCTGATGCTGTATCCGCCGCCTGCCGTAGATGTAACCTGTGGCTGGTAGCTTTCATCAAAGTTACGCTCGTCTACTGTGATTGTCAGAGTTTTGTCATTGTTGTAGTATTTTCCATTGTGTACATCGCTCTGATCGAAGGAGAATGTTACGATCGGGGCTTTGTTATCTACTTTGATACTGATTTCTTCGGATGCTACATCGTTGGTAGACCAGTCATCTGCGGTAACTTTTACACGCACATCGTTGGAGTAGAAGTTATCCGGGTTGATGGTTACATGTCCGGTCCAGCTCTGCAGGTGAGATGTTCTCTCCAGGTTTGCCAGTGTTCCGGATTCTACATAACCTGTGGTTCCGTTTGTGATTGTGTAGGAAATTGTCTTCAGTCCTGCATATGCATCGTTTACAACAGGATCGGTAACGCTGATATCAAATCCAGGATTATCCGTAGCACTGTATACACCTTTGCCCCATCCAGGATTGGTAGGAGTGATCTTCACTACCGGTACCGGTGCCACATTATCAACAATGATTCCGTCAGTACTGATGTACTGGATATTTCCTGCTTTATCTGTGATCTTTTCATATACAACCAGGTTCTGGCTTGCTGCCAGGCTGATCTTGCTGTTGTAACCGGTCCATCCGGTTCTTGCTTCCAGTTCGCTTCTTGTCAGTGCTTTTGCAGAGATCAGATACTGAGTAGCTTCCACACCTGCAGTCTCATCATCACTTGTCATAGAAGCTCTTACACTGTTCTTACCAAAGTGTCCAAATGTAATTGCACTCAGGAACTTGTTCCATGTCTCAGAAGCAGATCCGTTCACCAGATCTTCTACTGTTACAGTACCTTCCGGTTTTACACGGTCAAGGGTAACTGCCTGTTTGATGGTTTCATTGATCGGGTTACCAGCCAGATCGGTGTAGTCATAAGCGAAATCATAGTTGGCATCTACACTGATAGTCGGCAGAGACAGTTCATATACAAAACGGTTGTCTTCTGTGCTGACATTTCCTTTGTTGGTCCATTCTTCGCGGATCGCTGCGTCATAATCTGCAACTTTCACTGCTTTTCCTTTGCTGTTTACTGCTGTGTAAGCAACTTTTGCATCTTTTGCATCGAAGTTTCTCTCTGTGATCACTGCAGTTACAGCTACATAAGCTACTTCTTCATTTGCATAAGCACGTCCCCGGGACGGATCCAGAACAAAGCTTGTTCCGTTCGGACGATATGCAGTATAAGTAACCTGCATCTCAGGTCTTACTGTGTCGATTACGAAGGAGAATTCTTTATCTTCCCCTTTATTTCCGGCTGCATCAGCTACTTTGGTCTGTACGGTATATTCACCGTCTTTGTGGAATACGATAGTGAATCTATATACGGTACTGTCTTTTGTATCCGCAAAATTATTAACCGGATCCATGGAGATCTCTTTGATACCCAGAGCATCCTTCTGAGAATTCAGTTCGTCCAGTGTATAAGCGGTTCCGTTCAGTGTTACCTTCAGTTCATTTAAGAAACGCTCGGTTACGTTGACAGAATAGGTTACATCACTGTTTGCATATTTTGCATTCAGGAAAGCGCCATTGTTGTTTGCCTGTGCATAAGAGGATTCTACTGTCGGCGCAATAGAGTCCAGAACCAATGTGTAGTCTGCACGGGTTTCCATTGCATTTCCTGCATTGTCATTGGCTGTTGCGGAAACTGTGATCACCTGAGATTTTTCCGGATTATTCTTCAGTTCCAGGTATTTTTCGATGATGCAGTACTTCTTGAGATCTTCCAGAGTTTTGTCTTTCGGGAAACCACGTTTATTTGATTCTGTAACTTCTTCTGTTACTTTTTCACCATCACCCCAGTGTCTGGAAATGGTATACTGCATTTTTTCCAGTCCGGAGTAGAATTTGCTTCGCTTGCATTCTCTTTTGCTGTCAGATCTAACTCTGCATCACCTGAATAATAGGTTCTGCTGTCTACAGTTCCCTGCTGTGTTGTTGCGGATGCAGGTTTCTCATTGTATTCCACGGTAATATCGTGGAAGTTCTCCAAAACGATACCATTAGAACCGTAGATTTTTGTATTTCCTACATTATCCTTTACTTTTACGAATACAATATAGTTGTTAGATCCCAGTGTCTCACCGTCTTTTAATTTTCCGACGGAAACGGTATACGCATTGGCTCCTGTTGTAGCTCCTGCTGTAAAATGTTCTTTGGTCAGTTCCTCAGCGTAGTCATCCTCTGTAAGTAAATCCTTAAATGCAACATCTTTTGCTGTATTGGCTACATAATAAGACCATCCCTGTATTCCTGATAATTCATCAGAAAGTACAACTTTTGCTTCGATGTTTTTATTCTTGTAAATACCAAAAGTGATAGTCGTTACCAGATCGGTTACTACCTTATTCTCTTCTCCGAATTTGATTTCGCTGCACTGTGGAGCATCCGGATCGTATTCGAAGGTGATTTTAAATGGATTTGAACTGTTTAATACCTCTCCGTCATTGTTTACCTTGGCAAGATAAATCTCTTCTTCTGTAGCAGTTCCTGCTTCATACGCTTCTGCTTCTTTTAAACCTTCCGTTGTAAGATCTGTACCATTTTTCAGATAAATCTTGTTGTATCCGCCTTCTAATGCAAATTTGATCACTGCATCTTTTCCGTAATAACGGTCATGTTTTTCATTTTCATAAGCATGTGTGCTTGTGTTGTTGTTGATTGTCACATAATCTGTAGCATTGGTAATATTTTCCTTTGTTACAGTCAGATCACCATGTTTATAAGAATTAAAATCAAATTTGTAATTGTTTGTCGGATTTCCTGATCCATCAACCAGTTTCAGTACACTGGTGTGTACAGAACAGGTTGCTGCATCATTCTTCTTTACATTTTCCGTTGTAAGACCTTCAGCAGTGGCATCTACTACTGTAGGATAGGTGAACCCTTCCAGATTATTGACTGCATCCGTTCCGGCAAATCCGGTATCACCATTTGAAGCATCTACAGATACCAGTTTATCCAGAGATTTTGTGTATCCCAGGCTTCTGTATGGACGTTCAGAATTTGCTACGGTAAGGTTCAGGGTTCTTTTCTGGATCTTTACTTCTGGTTTGGCTTTTTCTCCAGATTTGATTACATATTTATCTTTAATATTTTCTGCTAAATCTGTGCACAATGAAAAATCTGTCGGTGCAAAATCAAAGCTCTGTTCTTCTTCATTTCCCTTTACATTGATTTTTCCAGTTTTATATCCTTTAAAAATCAGATTTGTAAAGTATGTACTTACTTCGTTTTTTGCAGCCTCTGTCAGATCCTTACCGCCTGCCAGAGTAGCCTGTACATCAACAAGATCTGTTGCATCGTAGATTTTTTTATTGTTATACTCTGTCTTACCGGATCCCGCTACTGAAACAGTACCTTCCAGTTTTAATTCATATGGATTCACTTTTACATATAATTCTTTTTCAAATTTGTAATTTGGTGTCTTTGCAGTCACCGTAAAAGGAACTTCTTTTTCAGTTGCACTGTTTGCATGGAATACCAATTGCAATTGCAACGGTTTTCCGCTTTCTGCCTCTGACGCTACTATTTTAGGTGTCACTTGTATAGCTGGATTATCACAATCGACATTTAATGTCACCTTACTTACGTCAGAAAGCTCTTCTGTTTCAAGAAGATTTTCATCCTTATCTCTTAACTCCAGTGTTTTCACAACATCTTCTGTTCCGTAAGTACATGTCACAGATTTGGTGTCCTTATTGTCATAGGAAAGTGTTCCAGTCTGTCTTTTTGTCTCGTAATTTTTGCTTGCAGAACATGGCAGATAGGCATCATCACCTTCGAAAGATGCTGAAACAGGTATCTTACCTACAATTTTATCCACTTTTACTAGCTTAGGTTTAAACTCACCGTTCTCATCTGTATAACCATTTAACGATTTCGTAACTAATGCATTTTTCTTTACGTTAACCGTTATATTTCTTCCTCGAACCGGAGATTCTGATTCATCTGTTAAACGAACTGTTATCTGCAATGGTATATCCCAAGAGTTTTCTCCGGCAGATTCGTTATTTGTACTTATCGTTAATTTTGTAGCATTTTTAGTAACTTGAATTTCTTTGCTTGCCAACTTTGTATCACCACAATATGCTGCCAGAGTAAAACTTTGTCCACCTACCTTTGCAGAAACAACACCAGTAGCATCAACAGTAGCCTCTTTAGCGTTGCTGCCTTCGATTACCCATCGATCCACCTTGTCGCTCCAATTTCCATCCAAAGTGTACTTCACTTCAGACAACGCCTTGATACTATCAGCCCCTGAGATTGTTCCACCTTTCGGAGTCAAATTTCCAATCTTTAAAACCAATGTTGGATTTTCTGAATCCACATCTTCTAATGTAGATGTAATATTCCCGAGCGTATACATTCCAGAATTGTCGCTAATGCTACCTTCTTTTATGCTATAGGTTTTACCAGTAGCATATTCCATCCCTGTAGTTGTGGATGATTTTGGATTCACAGTACAAGCTACTTCTTTTTCACCATTTGACAGAGTGAAACTTATATTTCCTAATTCTACTCCGCCAATGGTTCCAGCATCCGTGCCCAAAACAACCTTTACACTCAGATATTTTGTTTCTGCTACCGGTGGTGTAGTCGGTTCAGATGGTGTACCGGATGGTATTACCGTGCTTCCTTCACCGCTTCCTCCAGGTGTTCCTGTTTCTGTTGTACCCGGAGTGACTTCTCCACTGCCGCTTCCCTCTTCTGCAAGAGGTGCGATCGTTTCTCCTGCTTCCGTCGCCATAACGGTGTATGGGCTGGAGGTTACGCAGGTTGACAATGCGAAGACAACGGCCATGGCGAACGCCAGGATTCTCTTTGTTTTTTGTTTCATGTCCTCAGACTCCTTCCTTCAGCTGAGTATTTTTCTCGGCTGATTCCTCTTTTACCTTTCGGTATCTTATAACTTTTCTTTTATGCAAAAACTTGTATACCCTTCCGTTCAGGACGAAGTGTCCGTAAAAGGATACCATGGTTATCCACATACAAACTAACATGACGGGATCCGGTATGTTGAACACGTAGGTTCCGAGTATGATCACCAGGAATCCCGGGATAAATGCAAGATCTGCAATCAATCCTTCTTTGGTGGATCCGGGTGCAAGTGCACCGATACGCTCCACCGAGCGATAATTTTGATAGCTTTTCAGATTTCTTATCTTCTGACAACTGAGGATGTAGAGGAAAATCCCCCATAACAATCCTACCCAGAAGATCCCCCCGGCAAGTACTGCTATTGCCGGGTGTTTTTCTCTGTCAGCTATCGGAAGAAATGCGACCACTGTAGATGATATAAGGAAGAAAGCCATCGACAGATCATTAAATATCCTTGCTGTTTTTCTCTTATTCATCAGATCACCTTCTCCGTATGTATCAGGATGATACTTCTTTCTATCTCAAAGGTACTGTTGGAATGCTGCAGCATGTTCGGATCCAGAACCATGGTTCCTTCCTGTTCCGGTGTAGATACATGCTGTCTTTCCTGTACCGGGTTGGCGATCATAGACGGATCCAGTACATCTGTAGCTTCCGATCCTGCCATCATGGACGGTTCCAGCACGTCTATGGCCTCGGCTCCACTCATCATGGCTGCATCCAGCACATCTGTGGCTTCCGATCCGTTGGCTGCTGTTTCCTGCATCATGCCATTGGCTTCGGAACTATTTGCCATATTCAGATTCATCTGACCGGTTGGTTCGCCAAATTCCTGGCCCATCCGGCCGCTGAGATCATCGGTAAGATTGTCTGTATAGTGACGTCTCTGTACCAGCTGTCCGGTTCCTTTTTTCTTGTTTTTGGACTTTTTATCCATAGAAACGATACGTCCGGAGTCGCTGCTGTTGGCTGCCATCTCTTCCATGGCTTTCTGAGCACTCTTTCCCCGGTATTCATTAAATACCTGCGGGATATGCAGATAGAAGAAAAGGAATATCGCCAGTGCAAGGAACAACAATGCAGCAATCCCAAATCCCAGCTGCAGATTGCTCAGAAACTGGATCTGCTGTTCAATATTTTGTGTCTGCCCCATTACTGATCACCTCCGCTCTTCACGGCATCAGAATTCTGTGCATACAGAGATTCTACCAGTTTCTTTGTATTACCCACGGTTGTCATCGTATTATCACGGATCCGCTGTGCCGTCTGGTTGGAACCGGTATCAGCACCGGAAACTCTTGTCTCGATGGCTGCCAGGGCGCCCTGGAAGGTTGCCTTGTCCACACCGGCATCTGATACGAACTGTTTTGCATTTTCATACAGCTGATAAGATACATCGTTCAACAGTCGAAGCTGTGTCAGACGTTCTCGGCTTTCTGTACTGATGGTCTCCGGAAGTCCGCCTACCAGACCGTTTAATTCTACCCAGAAATCCGAGTAGGAATATTTGATCTCACCGGTTACGGTATCTTCCTGACCCACTTTTCCGTAATAACTACAGATACTTAAGAAAGTTTCCACCAGATTGGTGTCGATATCATATTCCTGGATCTTGTCTGCAGATAATTTTTCTGTGGAATCCAGTCCGAATGCTTTCAGCTGCTCATCGGATAATACAGCCTGTGCTACGATGCCGAACCATTTTTTAGCAAGTTCTTTATCTCCTGCCGGTTTTCCGGCGCCGCCCGGGAAGTAGTAAGCCATTCCCAGCTCATAAGCCAGCTCGGTGTAACCGTCCAGATTATCTTCCAGTACTTCTTCGTAGGTCTGTCTTCCTGCCATCTGCTGCAACAGGGCCTTAAAATCCTGACTGTCCTGACCGGAGAAACCGTCTTCATCGTTTCGCAGGGCATCCAGATAAACCAGATAAGCCTCTTCCTTGCCCGGGTCGATGGCAACTGCCTTTTTCGCATAATTGACTTTGGCAGTTCCATCACTCTTTTCTGCCTGGTCTACATAATAATCATAACCGCTTTGCTCTGCTTTATTTTCCATCAGCATACAGCCAAGGGAAATACCGCCGCACAGGACAGCTACAGCTGCGCTGACGCCAAAGCCAAGCAGCTTATTTCTTAATTTCTTTCGATATGGAAGGCTCAGTTCTTCGATATGTTCCAGATCGTACAGCATCTCCAGACAGGATTCATATCGATTCTCCGGTTCATACTGTGTACAACGATCAATGATCATCTCCAAACCAAGCAGTTTGTTCATATCCTCTCTCGGGATCTCATCTACCAGACTTGGCCGGCACTGTGTGATCTTCGGGAAGTTAAATGGTGTAGGGGAAGGATTTCTTCCGGTGATCAGATGATGGAGGGTAGCTCCCAGACAGTAAATATCACTTCGGGGTGTGGACTGTCCGTTTCCTCTGTACTGTTCCGGTGATGCATATCCGGGTGTTCCCAGACATGTGGTATCCTCTCTGTTCCCCTGTTTAAAGGTACGGGCGGTACCAAAGTCGATCAGGGAGATCTCTCCGTCCGGCTTCAGCATGACGTTGCCCGGTTTCATATCTCGATAAATAATGGGATTCGGTCTGGTATGAAGGTAGTAGAACACTTCACACAGCTGTTTGCCCCAGGCAATCACATCATCCAGTGCGATGGGAAGCCCTTCTTTTTCCATACTTCCCTTCAAGATCTTATCCAGTGATTTTCCCTGGATATAATCCATAACGATCAGGAAAGAATCCCCGTCATCGATCACATCGATGATACTTGGCAGGTACTTGTGATTCAGTTCTTTCAGGATGTTGGTCTCAGCGATCAGTCCCTGTTTGACTGTGGTAAAATCCTGCTGTCCGTCTTTTCGGACCTCTTTGATGGCCCATGTTTTATTTGCTTTTTCATTCAATGCCAGGTAGACGACACTCATACCGCCCTGGCCGATCTTATTTAATACTTTGTATTTTCCGTCTACATAAGAACCTATCTGCAGCATGCTTATCCCTCCCGACATGTCCGGATAACAGCTGCCGATATGTTATCCACTTCTTTTCTGGATTTGTTCAGTTCCACCAGTGAGACGATATTCTGAAGCATAATATCTTCGTTCTCCAGAAGTTCCGGACGAAACTTCTCATAGATCTCATCCGGCGAGATCACATGGCGGAATCCATCGGAGCAGAGAATAAAGGTGGTGTCCGGATTGGCATCTCCCACAAAATAATCCGGGTGGATCTCATCCGATGCTCCTACACACTGGAGCAGTACATTTCTCTGTGGATGGGTCTGTGCCTGTTCCCAGGTCAGATGTCCCAGATCCATCTCGTACTGCACATAGGTCTGATCCTTCGTCAGCTGATAGATGGCATCGGAAACCATGTAGGCTCTCGAGTCGCCGATGTTCATGATGTAATATTTGTCATCCACAACCAGAAAAGCTACGACTGTTGTACCCATGCGTGTTCCTATTCCAGATGCATACTTTGCCAGTTTCTTGTTCTGCCGCATTACCAGGTCGTCCCACTGTACACGAAGTTCATCCATTGGAAATTCCGGTGTTTCCAGTAGTCCGGGAAGTTTATTGATAAACCACTGATCGAACTCCCGGATCACTGTCGCACTGGCCAACTCACCATCAGCCAGACCGCCCATTCCGTCACACACGACACACAGACAAACCTTATCATGGTTTGTCTGCGCGATTTTCACGAGTACTGAGTCCTGATTTGTTTTCTTCACAATACCCACATCGCTGTGAGCTGCTATTTTATAAATCATCCTCATACCTCTCATTTATTATTCAGTTTTATGCACGAAACAGAAATTCTTCATCTGCCAGACGAATGGTTTCTTTTCCTGTCAGAGCTCTTTCTTTTCCTGCCGGTACTGCAACACCGTTAACGTTTGTTCCGTTTGTTGCATTGTTATCAACGATTGCAAATGCTCCGTTGCGGTATACGATGGTTGCATGTGTACGACTGATATTGGTGAATTGGAAAATTAAATTCCAGTCCATTCACCCAAAAACTGGAACTTAGTATTGCAAAATATATCCTAGAAGTTAGTGTTGCAAACCTCTTGATATCTAGTTATAGTTGTGGCTCAGCAATAGAGTCCGGATGGCGTTATCCAAGGAGAATACCATGGCTAAGAATGCACATCTGGTTCTTGATGAAAGAGCCACAATAGAAGTTCGCTTAAGAGAACGAGCTTCATTTACTGAGATAGGTAGGGAACTTGGTAAGGACCCTTCTACTATCTCAAAAGAAGTCAGACTGTACGTAAAGATTCCTTCAATCCCTGCAGCAAGCGAAGTACCTGTGATGAATACGGAACAGCATGTTCAAAGTGCAAACTACAGTATTCAAAAAGCTGCAAGAGATGTCCTCGTGTAAAGTGCTACGAGCATTGCAAGCAGTTTGAGGTATTGGTTTGTAACAAACTGAAGAAACCACCATACGTTTGTAACGGCTGTATCCAACGGCAATCCTGTAAGCTGGAGAAGCATATTTATTCTGCCAAATCAGCTCAGAAGAATTATGAGACTACTCGCTCAGAAAGTCGTTATCTGTAGATAACGTTGATCTTCCGAGAAAGGTCCGTTATCGTACCCGCTCACATAAGAAGCCTGTAAGAGTAGACAAGCAGTGTCATGTAGGACGCACTTGCGAGGATTTTGAAGCTTATCTTGCTGCGAATTCTGATATTCCGGTAGTGGAAATGGATTCAGTAGAAGGTCGCAAAGGCGGTAAAGTCTTGTTGACCATATACTTTAGAAATAGTAGTTTAATGCTTGCTTTTATCCGTGATAACAATACCGCCAAGTCAGTTACAGAAATATTTGACTGGTTGTATGAACAGTTAAGACATGAAGTATTCACTAGCCTCTTCTAGGTGATTTTGACCGACAGAGGAAGTGAATTTACTAACCCGCTGGCAATCGAATTTAATAAGGGCAATGGTCGCAGAACACATATCTTTTATTGTGATCCACAGCGTTCTGATCAAAAAGGTGGTTGTGAAGTTACACATGAGATGATTCGTCGTGTGCTTCCGAAGAAAACCTCTTTTGATAACTTAACTCAGGATGATATCAATCTTATGATGAGTCATATCAACTCATATAACAGAAAAAAGCTGAATAACCAGTCGGCACACCAGTTGTTCAGCTTCATTAATGGCGGGGATATTCTTGACAAGTTAGGAATAAAATCCATTCCCGCTAACGAGATTAACCTTACACCTCTATTACTGAAAAAATAAGAAAACGTAGCGCCATTCGGAAGAAATACTGAACCGAATGAGGAGTGGAATTTAATCTTGCGAAAAAAGAAATAAAATTCGACCTCCGCTTAACGTGACTCTTTTTTCAGAAGATTAAGATCTCAAAAAAAGAATATCAGCATATGAAGCATAAAACAACTTGTTTCTAATAGTAAATTCCAGTTTTGAAGAATTTTGCAAAACTAACTTCCATAAAAATCATGATATTTTGATTTGCCAGAATTTACTTTTGCAAGCGATTAGCTGAATCAGAACTTAAACTTGCAAACTGGAAGCTCGGATTCCAATTCAGCCTTTTAATATGACATTGGCTGAATTTTTGGATTTTGAAGAATTAAATGATTATATTTTTTCAGATGAGACGGATGAATTGTAAAATATCTTACTGTCTGCAACAAAAGTGTGATGTGTTTTTTGATTTGTATTTTCCCGACAGTTATATCATATCATGTTTTTGCCTGCGGAACAAGCGTAACTATGAGAAAAACAGCTGCAGTAACCAGGTTACTGCAGCTGCTTTTTTCATCCGATACCGCCCAGCGCGATTCCGAGAATCAGCACCAGGATGCACACCGGCACATAAACATATTTACAGATCGGGTAAAACCAGGAGGTAAGGTGACTACTTCGTCCTTTGTTTACCTGTTTTTCCACATACTCTTTTCCGCATACCCAAAACAGCATGATACCAGCCAGTCCGGCCCCCAGCGGGCAGATGTAGATAGAAAGCACATCCATCCAGCCGGATACGATACCCTGGATCAGGATGGAAACTATCACGCCGATCACCGCGATCACCGCACATGCCGGTTTTCTCTCCAGATGGAATTTCTCCTGCACCGTTGCGATCGGTGCTTCGTACAGGTTGATCAGGGAGGTCAGCCCCGCGAATAATACAGCAACAAAGAAAATGATCACAATGATCTTTCCTCCCGGCATATTTTTGATCAGATTTGGCAGGAAAATAAATAACAGTCCGGGACCGCCCTGATCGAGCTTGGCTCCGGTGGTTGCCATCGCCGGGATGATGACCAGGGATGCAAGCAGCGCAGCCAGTGTATCAAAGAATGCCACTCTTCCCGCAGCAGCCGGAATATTTTCTTCATCCGACAGATAGGATCCATAGATCAGTGTTCCGTTTCCCGCCACCGAAAGGGAGAAAAATGC
>ENA-OZAH01000591-OZAH01000591.1-human-gut-metagenome-genome-assembly--contig:-NODE-591-length-14633-cov-5.181712_pt1 | contig 14633 bp, 9 predicted proteins | sample MGYA00243304_ERZ653505 | MGnify/ENA primary metagenome ERZ653505 (study PRJEB26926, sample SAMN06164925) | human gut metagenome | biome: ENVO:00009003; feature: ENVO:2100002; material: ENVO:00002003...
ATAAGAGACAGCTCTGAACATACCCAAACAAATATAATCGTCGTAATCGCTAAAATACATGTTCCCATCAATGCTTCCGTCATGATCATACACTCCTTCCTCTTTTTATAGTATAATTGTAGCTCTTTTAGACTCCAAATTCAATATTTTCAGATAAATTTATTCTTTCTTTTTATTTTTCTTTATTTTTTGCATGAAATAAAAGGCTGTAGCTGCAAGTAAAAGAAGTGTGATCACAAACAAAATATCAGGGCGCACTGAAAAGGTGATTTTCCCTGCCAGAAATACACGGGTCGGTCCATCTGCACCTCCAATGAGGCTGATTGTTTCGTTTGCCACCTCTCCCTGCAGTTTTTCAATTCCCGACTTTATACGATATTCCTGATATATCAAATATCCGGACACCATTCTGCACAACAGGGTCAAAATAATTAAAACAGTACCTATCCAGCCAATTTTAGACTCTCTTTTAACTGCATTTTCCCGCAAAATTTCTTCTGCGATTCTCTTTGTCTCTCCCTGATGTGCAACCGCCTCTTCTTCCGAAACTCCATTTTCGATCATATCCGAAATTATTTCTTCATAATATGCAAGATACTTCTCCCGTTCATCCTTTTTTAATTTTCTCAGACTGTATCGAAGATTCTTGATAAACTGTTCCTTCTTCATTTCTCATCCTCCTCTGCAATATAATCCAATATTTTTAACAACTGTGCTCTGTCTTTATCAAAATTTTTCAAATACTGTCTTCCCTCTTCTGTTAGATGAAAATATTTTCGTAATCGATTATTGTACTGTGTGGTATAGGATTCTACTTTTCCACCCATCTCCAATCTTCGCAAAATAGGATACAAAGTGGATTCTGAAATTTATACAAAAAATCCAGTAATTCTTTACTGGACTGTCAAGTTATCTTATGCTTTTGGGTATTATAGCGGGACATCCCAAATATTCAAAAGCATGTCACAACGCAATCTATGCCTGATCAGGCAGTACTTATCAAAAAAGATGCAGAGGAATTCTATTGTTTTTTAACAACAAAGTGTACAAGCACTCTTTTCAGAATGCCCGTACACTTTTCTTTTTACAATCCTTTTGTAATCTCTCTCGCTACATATACACCACTCGCTGATGCATGAGACAGAGAATGTGTCACTCCACTTCCGTCACCAATCACGTACAGACCTTTGTACATGGTCTCCAGATGTTCATCCAGTTCTACTTCCATATTATAGAACTTGACTTCCACACCGTAAAGCAAAGTATCATCATTGGCTGTACCCGGAGCGATCTTATCCAGTGCGTAGACCATCTCGATAATTCCATCCAGAATTCGTTTCGGAAGTACCAGACTCAAATCTCCCGGTTCTGCTGCCAGTGTCGGTCTGACAAATCCATCTTCGATTCTGTCATGTGTGCTTCGTCTTCCACGGATCAAATCTCCAAACCGCTGAACAATAACACCTCCGCCCAGCATATTGGACAATCTTGCAATACTCTCCCCATATCCGTTGCTGTCTTTAAACGGCTCTGAGAAATGCTTTGCCACAAGCAGTGCAAAGTTTGTATTTTCTGTCTGCTTTTCTGTATCTTCGTAGCTGTGTCCGTTTACAGTTACGATTCCGTTTGTATTTTCATTTACTACGATTCCGTATGGATTCATGCAGAATGTACGAACTTTATCCTCAAATTTTTCTGTACGGTATACAATCTTGCTTTCATACAGTTCATCTGTCAAATGGGAGAACACTGCTGCCGGCAGTTCTACGCGGACACCAAGATCTACACGGTTGGATTTTGTCGGGATCTTCATGTCGCGACAGACTTCTTCCATCCATTTACTTCCGCTTCTTCCTACTGAAATAATACACTTCTCGCATTCATCACGGTCTTCTCCATGTGTCACGATATAGCCGTTTTCTGTCTTCTCCAGTTTGTCCACATAGTAATTGAAACGGAATTCTACTTTATCTTTTAATTCTGCGTACAGATTTTCCAGGACTACATAGTTGATATCTGTTCCCAGATGACGGACAGATGCTTCCAACAACTTTAATTTATTCTGCAGACACAGCTTTTTGAACTTGCTTCCTGCAGTGGAATACATCTTGGTTCCTTTTCCACCGTATTCCACATTGATCTCATCCACATAGCGCATCAGATCAATGGCAGTGTCTTTTCCGATATACTCGTACAATGTTCCGCCAAAATCGTTTGTAATATTATATTTTCCATCCGAAAAAGCTCCGGCGCCTCCAAATCCATTCATGATGGCACAGGTCTTGCAGTTGATACAGCTTTTTACCTTCACTCCGTCAATCGGACATTTTCTTTTCTCCAGAGGATTTCCCGCTTCCAGAACCGCAATTTTCAGCTGCGGTGCATCTTTCACCAGCTCATATGCCGCAAAGATTCCTCCCGGGCCTGCTCCAATAATGATCACGTCATACTGACTCATATGTTTCTCCTTTCGTTACGGTCATTTTACTCTCACTGTTTCTATTATAGCCAACCATCACGAAAAAAGAAACTGTTTTCCGGATTCTTATGAAATCCTTCCGTTTTCCATCTGATATACTTTTTCCGCCACAGCCATGGTCGATTCTCTGTGGGATACTAAAATAACAGTCTTGTCTTTCCCCATTTTTTTCAGAGATCTTAAGATAATACTTTCATTCAGAGAATCCAGATTGCTGGTCGGCTCATCCAGAAGCAAAAGCGGCGCATCATGCAGAAATGCTCTCGCCACACCAATTCGTTGTTTTTCTCCACCGGAAAGAGTATCTCCCAATTCTCCGACCAATGTATCATATCCCTTCGGAAGATTTTCCACAAATTCATGAAGAGATGCTTTTTTTGCAGCTTCGATGATCTCTTCTCTGGAAGCTCCCTGCCTGGCGATCGCAATATTATTTGCAATAGAATCATGAAACAGACAGGTTTCCTGTGTTACATAACTTTCCATATCCCGCAGTTCGTTTGTATTGATACCGGACAGTTTTCTGTCTCCCACACGGATTGAACCGCTGTCCGCATCATAAAAACGCATCAGCAATTTTAATAAGGTGGATTTTCCAGAACCACTCTTTCCATGAATCCCGATCCGGCTTCCTTTTGGGATTTCAATGGAATACTCTGTTAAAATCTGTTCCTCCTCATAAGCAAAATCAATGTTTTCACAAGTAACATCCGCAAATTCTGCACACGCCTGACCGGATACTTCTTCAATCTGCGGTTCTTCTTCCAGAAAGGATAACACACGTTCTCCGCTTGCCAGTGTCTGCATCAGATTGTTCGACAGACTGGACAGAGCAACAACCGGTCCGAAAGAACTCATCATCAGGATCGTACAGAGCAGTACTGCGTCAAATCCGATTTCCCCCTGCTGATGTAGCCACGTTGTAAGGAACAGCATTCCAAAAGAGAAAATCAGAATCAGGACATTTGTTCCTCCTCTTTGTGTTCCTTCCAGTTTCTTCATTTCTTTCTGTTTCGCATCCAGTTCCACACTTTTGCGTTCCATCTGCGCTTCCCGTTTTTCTCCGCATCCATACTGGATCGTCTCATCCAGACCACGAAGACTGTCCAGCACGAAACTGTTCAGCTCTCCAAAACGGGTTCGAAATTCCATTCCTTTTTGCGCCCCTTGTCTGGAATTCCACATTGGCACGAACGCCCCAATGGCCAGATAACCGATCAGGGCAAACAAGCCGATCAGCACATGATATCGGAAAAAGAAAATTTCCATGATCAGCGAAGTCAGAACTGCAATTGCAATCGGTGAAATGGTATGCGCGTAAAATACTTCCAACAGTTCAATGTCTGTTGTAATAATGGAAATCAGATTTCCTTTATCTCTTCCGTCCAGTTTTGCCGGACAGAGCTTTCTTAAAACCGCAAATACTTTGTGACGGATCAGTGCAAGCAATTTAAACGCAATATAATGATTGCAGGCCTGCTCCCCATAGTGCAGAATTCCCCGCAGCACTGCAAGGACTGCAAGAGAGACAAACAACGTCAGCAAAGTGGTTCCTTTCCAGATTCCCATGACCTGCAAAATTCCTGCTCCCGCAAGTACTGTCAGAAAGATCGCACAAAGATACCCGGTCACACCGAGAACAATCGCCGCTGCCATCACATGCATGAGAGGACGGATCAATCCGATCAGTTTTCCCATAATCTGTATTCCACTTCTTCGCTTCATGCTCTTCCCTCCCTTACCTGACACAATTCCTGCTGTTTCTGATACATATTTGCATAGCTTCCTGCTTTTTTCATAAGTTCTCCATGTGTGCCGCTCTCTGTAATCTGACCGTTTTCCAACATATAAATCTGATCAGATGCCACCACATTTGCAAGCCGGTGAGAGATGAACAGAATCGTTTTCGTCTTTGCCAGCTCCCGGATCACTTCCATGATCTGATCCTCACTTTCCACATCAATATTGGACGCTGCCTCATCAAAAATATACATTGGCGTATCATGTAAAAGTGCTCTTGCAATAGCAAGACGCTGTCTTTGTCCGCCGGAAAAATTACTTCCCTGTTCTTCCAGCATCGTGTCCAGACCATTTTGCATCTGAAGAAATTCATACAGATTGACCTGCCTGAGCGCTGCTTCCATCTGCTCTCTCGACACAGATGGATCCGCCATTTTCAGGTTTTCTTCTACCGTTCCCTTGAACAGATAACTGTTATGTCTCACCAAGGTGATCTTATTCATCAGACTGGACTCTTTAATCTCCTGAATCGGTACATTATTGATCTGGATCTGTCCCGAAAATGTACGATTCTTCCCTGTCAAAAGTGCCGCAATGGTACTTTTTCCACAACCGGACAGACCCACCAGAGAGACAAATTTTCCGGATGGTATGGTCAGCGAAATATCCCGTAATACCTTTCGCTCCGGCTCATAGGAAAATTCCACATGCTGCAGTGTGACGTCCATCTGTTCGCCCTCAATCTCGTGCTCTCCCCGTTTTGGCTCTTCCATATCCAGAATCTTAAAAATCTTGTCACTTGCCGACATTCCGTTCATGGCAATGTGGAAGAAAGAACCCAGCAAACGCAGTGGAATGAAAAATTCAGATGCAAGCAGAATAATCGTAAACGCCCCTGCGAGTGATACATTTCCTGCCAGATACTCTTTGACAGTCACAATCATTCCAATTGCTGCTCCGCCATATGCTACAATATCCATCACACTGACAGAATTAAGCTGCATAGTGAGTACTTTCATCGTGATCTTACGAAACCGCTCTGATTCGTCGTCCATTTCTTTGGCTTTTTGCTCATCTGCCTGATAAATCTTTAAGGTTGTGAGTCCTTGCAGGTTCTCTAAGAAACTGTCACCAAGTTCTGTATAGATTCCCCAGTATTTGCTCAGCAGTTTCTTTGCGAATTTCTGTACTGCCACGATCGACATCGGAATCAGCGGTACACATACAAGAAGCACAATACATGCCTTGATGCTGATCGGTGACAATACCGCAAACAATGTGATCGGTGCAAGCAGACTGTAGAACAGCTGCGGAAGATATCTCCCATAATAAATCTCCAGCTGCTCGACTCCTTCCGCAGACACCTGAACCACCTCGGAAGTAGATACCTTTTCTTTATAGGCCGCTCCCAAACGCAGCAGCTTCTCATAAATCTGCTTTCTTAAAACCGTCTTTACATCCGCACTTGCCCGATAAGAGGCATATGCAGCTCCTTTTTCGCACAGAAAACGCGCACAGATTGCCAGGATCACAATTCCTGCCGTTTGCAGCATCACCTGCTGATCCAATGTTTTTTCAAACAGCTGCTGGATCATATTTCCTGCCGCAAACACTGCTGCGATCTGAAACAGCAGTGCGATCCACTGCCAGAAAATATTAGCTCCGATATATTTTCCCGAGCCCTTCAACAGCTTGAGTAGTCTCGTCTTAATCATATGTTTCTTTCCTTCCCATTCTCTTTTTTTCTTTTGCAGAAGTGATCACGTGCCGGATTGCCATGATTGGATGATAAAATAACATTCTCGGTCCGGCAAACCGCATCACATTTCGAATTTCTTCTCTCATCTGCGGCTTGTAACAATGTACCCTGCAGTTACTGCAGAATGTCTTTGTCTCCATAAACGGACATTTATCCACACGCATTGCGGCATAGTCTCTGAGTTTTTCACACTCGTCGCACAGTTCCTTGTGTTTTTCCACAGTTTTATGTTTTTTCCGACAATAAAGGTGGATCATCAAATCTACGATCTGCTTTTCTTTTTCCCGTTTGTTCTGCACTTGCTGACTCTTTTTTATATCTTTCATTTAAGCCGCCTCAATTCTGATCGTCTTGATTTTTGTAAAGAAATATACATATTTAAAAAGGATCAGCAGAAGAATAAAAATACGCCCCGGCAGATTGCTCATCATAAAAAATGCACACATCAGCATTGCGGATGCCGGAAGCAGAATACACAGCTTTGTCTTTAATGTCATGGCACGCTCCTTTACAAAGCTATCCAGATGATTTTTGTAAAGTTTCGTCCCCAGAAACCACTTGTGAAATCTTTCCGATCCTCTTGCAAAACAAAAAGATGCCACCAGCAAGAATGGTGTTGTCGGTAAAATCGGCAGGATCACTCCCACTGCCCCGATTCCAAGACATAAAAACGCTGCTGCCAACCATAACATTTTCAATGGATTCTTTTTCATATTCCCTTCCTTTCCCATTTCCTCTGAAAGTTTCTATTGTCTACTTCAAGATAGTTTTAACTAACATAGAGATGCTATCATAATTGATAATTATTTTCAAGTAGAATTTTGTAAAAAATCAAAAGAACTTTTTGTGAACTTACTGTCTGAAGAAAAAATTCATGATATGATAAAGAACAAGTAATTTTATTTAACAGGATGGTATGTATGGATAGATTTCAAAAACAATGGATTCGACGTGAATTCAATAAGACAAACGGCATGATTTTTCTTTATAAGATTTTGTTCAGCCAACTCACGATTTTTATTATGATGACCATGTATCGGCTGTTTCCGGCTGATGAAAATTTTAATGACGGAGCGGTCTGGTATCTGATCTCGAGTTTTCTCTGCCTTGGACTTTTTGTGATATGGCGCAGACCTTCCTTTTTCCGAACACAGATCTTCCCGGTTCGTACTACCATGAGTCCTGGAAAATTTCTTGGTTTTTTCGGAATTTTCATGATTGCACAGAATGCTTCTTCCATTCTTTATGTACTCATGGAAACAGGCGCACAACACTTTGGCTTTACATTCGTACGTTCCCTGGAAGCCGCTACAGGAGGCTCTGCTACGCTTTCTATGTTTTTATATTCTGGATTTGTTGCTCCGCTGGTAGAAGAATTGATCTTCCGCGGCGCTGTTTTAAAAACTCTGGAACCTTTCGGCAAATGGTTTGCTCTGCTGGCATCCTCACTTGCCTTTGCACTGATGCATGGAAACTTTGCGCAGATTCCGTTTGCTCTGGCTGCCGGCCTTATTCTTGGATACATTGCCATGGAATATTCGATCTGGCACAGTCTCCTTCTGCACATTTCCAACAATCTGATCCTGGGAGATGTATTGCCGCGGATTGCAGAACTCCTGCCGGGAAACACCGGAGATCTGCTGTATGATGTCCTCACAAATGTACTGGTATTCTGCGGGATTGTTCTTTTGCTTCGAAAGTATCGTTCCATTCCCCGCATCTGCAGCAGCAAGATGCACAATACAGGACAATTGCTGTTTTTATATTTTACTTCCATTTTTGGAATTTTATTTACACTGTCCTGTATCTGGAACGGATTTGCCGGGATCAGTCCGCTGTAGTGTTTCTTTTTAATAACTCTACCACATACCGCTGAGCTTTTTCCCCGTATAAAAAGACATCGTACAGATTTCCGTTCTGACTTTCCCTCTCTTCTGCCCGGATGCCGAGCGCTTCTCCTTTTTCTGTCAGAAAGGTTCTGCTGTATCCGTTCCAGAACTTCTGCTCCAGATACCCTTCTGCCAGAAGCTCTTCGGTGATGGATTTGATCGTCAGACGCTTCATCGTCTTTTCATCCCGCAGTCCGTTGATGGATGCCACGAATTCGCTGATTGTCGTCTCCGTGACAAAATCGATCTGCTGTTCCATTTCCTCTGTCAGATGAAATTCCTCTTTTCTTCCCTTTTTTGCCCTCTCTGTCAGCGGAATCTCTGAAGCATCATAGTTCGTCTCCTCTGCTTTGTATGCCGCCTTATCTCCATTCGTAATATCACGAATGCAGTATAAAAATGCCTCCCCATACTGTTCCAGTTTTCTGGCGCCCATCCCGTTGACCGTCAGCATTTCTTCTTTTGTGAGAGGGATTTTCACGCACATATCATGAAGCGTCTTATCAGATGCCACCATATACGGCGGAATGGATTTTTCTTTTGCCAGTTCGCTGCGCAGCTTTCGGAGTTCTTCAAACAGATGCTGCGCTTTTTCACTCAGGTCTCCCAGTCCTTTCACACCTCGCCTTGCAGATGTTTTCTGTACTTCCGCTTTTCTGTATGCGATCACAAACGGATCCGTCCCTTGAAGCAATTGTTCTGATGTATCTGTGAGCTTCAGTAATGCGTATTTATCTTTTGTCTGGCACAGATAGCCTCGCTCCAGCATCGCCTGAATGATCTCTTTGATGCGTTCCTGTCCGATTTTGCTTTGTTTTCCATAACAAAGATTGTCGTTCATCCGGTAATTCCGGATTTTTGCAGTATTTTCGCCAAGCAGCGTGCCTGCGATCATGTTCACCCCGAATCTCTGCCCGGACTCACGGACGCATTCAATCACATCTGCTGCCGCTTCTGTTGCGTCCATCTCTTCCAGTTCCTCCAGACAGTTGGAGCAGTTTCCACAGGGCTCTTTTGCCTGTTCCCCAAAATAGCCGAGAATATAATTGCGCAGGCATCCCGTGGTCGTACAGTAGGTTGTCATCTTCTGAAGCCGCTCCCGATCCTGCACCTGGATATTCTGCATCTCTTCCGGTGTGTATTCTCCATAGTTTTCCTTGCTTTCCAGCAGAAACTGATTGATAACAACGTCCTGAGGCGAATAGTAAATGATGCATTCTGCCGGCTCCGAATCCCGTCCGGCTCTTCCCGCTTCCTGATAATAATTTTCCAGACTTTGGGGCATATTGTAATGCAGGACATACCGCACATTGGACTTATCGATCCCCATTCCAAACGCATTGGTTGCGATCATCACCTGGATCCGATCGTAAATAAAATCCTCCTGACTGCTCTTTCTTGCTTCATTGCCCATTCCCGCATGATATCTGCCCACGGAAAATCCCGCACTTTCCAGAAACAGGTAAAGTTCATCCACATTCTTTCTTGTGGCACAGTAAATAATTCCGCTTTCATCCGAATGTTTTTCCAGATACTCCCGGATTCTTTCTTTTTTCTCTTTTGTTCTCTGCACCTCAAAATACAGATTCTCCCGGTCAAATCCTGTCACTGCCACATAAGGATTCTGCAGCTTCAGTACTTCCCGGATGTCTGTCTGTACACGCTTTGTTGCCGTGGCAGTAAAGGCTGTCACGATCGGACGGACAGGAAGCTGGCGGATAAATGAAACAATCCGCACATAACTCGGTCTGAAATCCTGTCCCCACTGGGAAATGCAGTGAGCCTCATCTACAGTCACCATAGAAATTTCGGCATGACAGGCAAAATCAAGAAAACGGGGAGTCTCCAGACGCTCCGGCGCCACATAGACGATTTTGTATCGTCCCGCTTTTGCAAACTCCAAAGCCTTTGCAATCTGATTTTCCGTCAGAGAACTGTTGATATATGCGGCATGAATCCCTGCTTCGTTCAATGCTTTTACCTGATCCATCATCAGAGAAATTAACGGTGAGATTACAATGGTGATTCCCGAAAGCATCAGCGCCGGCACCTGATAGCAAAGAGATTTTCCGGCTCCGGTCGGCATAATGGCAAGCGCATCTCTTCCCGCCAAAATCTGATCGATGATCTCCTCCTGGCCCGGACGAAATGAATCGTATCCAAAATATGTTTTTAAAATCTGTAGTTTTTCCGCTTCCACTGCCAGATATCCTCTCTTTCTAAATTCCAAGCTTCTTTCGCACTTGCTCTCTTCTCTCATAAAACTCCTGATAGAACGCCTGGTCATCTGCCGCCTCATATGGAGTCTGATAAAACAACCGAAGGATATACGTCGTAAGGATCTGGATATTCTCTTTTTCCAGTTCTATCATTGCTTCTTCACAGGTTAACAAAAACTGATGCCAATCTGAAATATATTTTTCGTAGGATTTCAAGTTCGGAATTCCAAGCCATTTTTTCACTTTCACTTTTCCGCGGTTCTCTTTTCTACATTCTTTTGTCAGAAGAAAATATCGAAATCCCTCTTCTTCATACAGCCTTCCCAGCGGAAACAGTCTGCAGATTCCGGTGCGGAAGGTATGAATCCTGCATCTTCCATTCTCATCCAGAAACGGACAGGCATCCGTCTTAGGATCCATTTTTAAATTTGGAAGGATCATACCATCCACTACATTTAACTCGATCTCCTGATTCAGAAGACCGGCAAAATCCTTCCCGGTTGCCTGTTTCAAATGAAACAGATCAATGGGATCCAGAATAATAGATTTCCCCATTCCGCGACAGCATGCCGAACAGCCCTGGCAATCATAACAGTCCGCTTTTACCATGTCGTTGGAAGTATATAATTTTCCATCTGAAATCTCATTTAAATCTACATTACGCCTCATACAAGCTCCTTTATCATCTAAAATATTTCTAACCAGTTTATTTTAACACGCTTTTTATGGACTGGACAACAGCAACTATTTCTCCGTCATTTTTGCCGAATTTATATCCGATCAGACGGCTTTCGCACCTGCTTTCTCGAAGATAAAAAGACCGTACAGGAGCTTTTGAAAAAAATGATGATCTCTATGAGGAAATGGAACGATTTATCCTTTATCTGCAGATGTGTATTAAACTCCGTCAATATTTCCAGCTGAGATAATTTTCTCCCACATATAATATCCATGCAGTAATTCTTTTTCCAACATTTCAGTTGTTTTATATGGCAATATTTTTTCCTCAACTTCTGGAATACAATCGATTTCTCCTCTAATGTATTGAGTTAATCTATTGGCTGCCGACTTCGCTCTAACTGCAACACCCGCAAAACGAATATCTAAAATTTCATATCCAAATGGCTTATATTCATCCATCCATATTCTTTGTCTCTTGTTGCGTAATACTTCCGTCAGTTCTTCAATTCGTTTCAGTTCATTTTCTGATATTGATTCCATAATTTTGAACTCTTTTTTTAAATATGACTTTTGTATCTGTTCCGTAATTCCTGCCTTTTGAGATAATATTTCAGCTAATAATTGATAATACTCAAATATCTGTTTTTCTTCTAAATCTTCGCTATCATCAACAATACTACGCAAATTTTTAGCAAGCAATTCATAACGTTTTTTTAATTTTACTTCATCAAACATTTTTATAAAAAGTCCCATCAAATTATCTTCATATAAAATTGTTTTTGATGGATTTTCACAATATCGATTATGACCACCTTCCTCATATTGAGGATTATCAAACGCATCCAATAAGCAAAAGTTATCCCACTTCATTTTAAAGCAAAATTCGAATCTTTCTGCTATTTTGTCCTTTGATGGTTCTTTTGAAAATCCATATTCTCCATATACTGCTAGAATGGGTAACATTGTAACTAATGGTGTTTCTGCACCATTGTCCATCCATACCGTACAAAAAACATCATTAATTCTCATCTCACAACAAGCGGTCAACGCATCCTTTGTTGAAAGTAATGCTTTGCTAATTCCAGGTGCAATACCATTCCAAGTCCATGCCCCACCGGCAAAAATAACAGGATTTCCTAATTTTTGGTGAAGGCGAATATATTTTTTATAAAACTCAATTCCTTCGTTATAATAATCCCAATAGCAAAGAGCAATCTTATCTGACATGTTTTCTTTGTTTCTAGGTTCTGCATCTTCCGATAAACTATAATAATCCTCTACTCCAAAATTTAATTTTAAATACATATCAGACCAAATCATCGGTTTGAGATTTAATTCTTTGCACATTACCTCCAACCACTCTAGATGAAGTTTCATAATCTTGCTCGGCTCATGATAGCCATATTTATCTAAAAATCTGCCTCTTCCTAAATTAGCTGCTTCATCCATCCCTAAGTGAACAATCCCACCTGAGAAACATTCAGCTACTGTTTTTAAGATATCTTTCAACAAATTTCTAGTATTTTCATCTTGTAATAACAAAATATCGTCAATATCTTTATAGGCATCAAACATTGGTTGCTTTAATGCACTTCGCAAATGAGCTAATGTTTGTATGCATGGAATAAGAGTAACTCCAAAGAGCCGACCATACGCATCACACTCTTTTAGCTCTCTTTTTGTCAAACGCCCTCTTAAATACCCCCAATACGGATATCCATCTATCTCCATAGTATCTTCCATATAAAGATATAAACGATTCATGCCAAACTCTGCAAGCCTCATGATATATTTTTTTATAGTTTCAACTTTAGGAACGCAATTACGTGAACAATCCATCATAATTCCGTTTGACTCAAAATTAGCTGTTTCCTCGATAGTAAATTGTTCTTTTGCTTTATTCTGAAGAAGTAGTGAAACCCCTCTAAAGAAATGTGCTTTCTGAGAATAATAAATAACACAGCAATTTTCTCGTTTTTTTATTATTAATTTATTATCACAAATATGTTTACACTCAAGTTGGATTTCAGCAGTTACTCTATCTTTCACCAATATATGTTGATGTTCTGTTAACAAGAGTTCTAAACCGTCTATCAGTTCATCTTTAAAATTTTCTGATATCCAAACAGTTTTTGTAATCATCTATACCACACCATCTCTTTCATAATTATAGTCTTCCTTCTGGAATTATAATCTCAGATAATCCAACGCTATGCCTTTCGTTTTCTGTTGTTTGTAAAACGATTTTAATATTGTCTGTATTTAAATCGTTTGTGAATTCATATGTGACTGCATACAAATTTTTTCCGTCTTCTGAATACACTTCTTCGGGTTCGTTGCTTACATATTCGATTAATTTTTCATTATCTTCTTTCGAATAAAAAAGCACACTTTCTGGAAAAGCAGAAATTGTATCTGTATAATGATACATTGTAATCTCCCGTATTGGATGTTTCTCTTGCCATTTTAATGTTATAACTCCCGTATTTCCTCCAAGCGGAATATTTTCTTCCCACGTAGTCCAAAGTTCAGATGGATTTACCGTGTTATAAACTCCATCTTTTAAGCGTTTTACCTCGTCACCATAAAAATTAGCACTTATTTCTGCTATACTGGCTATATTTTCCGCCTTACATCCATGCTCTTCAAATCCCACATCGGGTTGCCCATTATACAGAATATTTCCCCAATAATCATATTCTCCATTATCTTCTATAACAACACCAGCATCAATACATGGAGACACATCCCTAATTTTGTATTTTTCAACCCCTTCTCCTTCTGCCATGAACATTGGATTCCCTATAATAGCATGCTTATCCATAGTTACTGCTTGAACACCGCAATAATTATTGTAATCATAAGTACATCCTATCGTTTCTAAATTTTCGTTACCCTCAGTTTTAAATATTATATTATTCTTAAAACTTATATTAGAAGCATTATCACCTGAACTTTGATGTGCTTGACGAACAAAAGGTGTATTTCCATAAATAAATGTATTATTATAGAAAGAAACATCATATGTATTAGTACCATACATCATAATTACCTGACTATTCGCTACACATCCGTCGTTTACGCTCAAATTATAACGTACAATATTATCACTACTCCTATTAGATGAGCAAAGAAGTATAAATCCACCTTCATTATCATGAGAATAATTGTATTCGTAGATATTTCCGGTCGTACAATTATCAAAATCAAAAGCCATTCCATCTAAAGTAGTCTTAGTTTCGCAAACTTCATTATATCGAAAAACACAATTATCAGAACTCCACATCCAAACACCAGCATGATACTTTCCATTCGGGCGAGAATTTGCACCTCTAACATAATTATGTTCTACAAGTGCTCCATCACAACACGTAATTACAATCCCATCTCCATCAACATTTTCCACTTTATTATTACTTACAATTACTTGTGTCGATGGATAATATTCTCCAGCATTCGGTTCCTCCAATCCCCATCTGATTGACCAATAAGAATAAAAATAAATTCCTTCTCTTCCTAAATCTTTTACACTATTCCCGTCAATTATAATATCTTCCCACTTTGATTTAACTGCTCCTTCTCCTGTAGATGGATTCTGAGTTGTAATCTTTCCAACAATTCCTCCATTGCATTTTGAGCTACCGACTCCTGTTGTTATTTCTACACCTGTCACATCATGAATATTACAATTTTTTACATAAATATGTTTTAATATACCTGCATCTTGGTTTTCAAAACATATGCCTTGTCTATCCCCTTTAACTGTAGCATTATTCGTTATTTCTAGGTGATTGATTTCCCAATATTGTTGATTATATAAATATCTGTCTCTTATACACATCTGACGCTGCCGACGACTAGTCGAG
>ENA-OZAH01000592-OZAH01000592.1-human-gut-metagenome-genome-assembly--contig:-NODE-592-length-14597-cov-4.379246_pt1 | contig 14597 bp, 11 predicted proteins | sample MGYA00243304_ERZ653505 | MGnify/ENA primary metagenome ERZ653505 (study PRJEB26926, sample SAMN06164925) | human gut metagenome | biome: ENVO:00009003; feature: ENVO:2100002; material: ENVO:00002003...
CTTGACGATGCGGATTCCTGGGAAACCATGATGTTTCGCTATGATGCTGCCCTTCGCCAGATGTCCACAAAAATTGACATTTTGAATGAGGAATTTATTCACATTCATAATTACAATCCAATCGAACACGTGAAGTCCCGGATCAAAGAACCGAAAAGTATCGTCAAAAAATTAAAACGCCACGGTCACGAAGTGACTCTGGAGAATATGTTAAAGTATATCACCGACATCGCCGGTATTCGTATCATCTGTTCCTTTACCCAGGATATTTACCGGATTGCTGATATGCTGGCAAAGCAGTCGGATCTGCGCGTTGTGGAACTTACCGACTACATCACTCACCCGAAAGTCAGCGGATACCGTAGCTATCACATGCTGGTGGCCGTCCCGGTACATCTGTCAGACCGTGTGGTGGATATCATCGTAGAAGTACAGATTCGAACCATCGCCCAGGACTTCTGGGCCAGCCTGGAGCATAAGATTTACTACAAGTTCGAGGGTAGCGCACCGGAATATATCAGCAAAGATCTCCGTGCCTGCGCAGAATTTGTAGCTGAACTGGATGATAAGATGCTTTCTCTGAACGAAGCGATCCAAAGTGAGGCACTTCGCAAAGCAGAGAAGCCGGATTCAAAATAAGAGGAGTAACTGTTAAAAAACAGTTACTCCTCTTTACACAGGCAACAAACAAAAATTTCCCTCTAACATGAGGAGTGCCCGGATACCTCTCGATACCCGGGCTATTATTATGAAAAAATTCTATGTGTAATGAACCCATTACAAACTTTTTTGAGATGTTCCTTTCGGAACTGTATTTATCATATCAATAGTTTATGAATAATTTATGAACATAATATGAACTTATAGTTAATTTGCACAATTTGATTTTATTTTTATTTTATTTTTATAACATTTTACACTGTTTTGTCATTTTTACTTTTCCTGTTCTTGTGCTGATTCATCAAATTATTCTGTTATTTCTTTTTATTCCTCCGACATCTTAGCCAAAAATAGAATTCCATATATTTTTACACCAGCTTACTATCCTGTCAAAGAACCCTTTGACCTGTTCCTGGTTAATGTTCAGATCCAGGCTCTCCAGCTTGTTGTACAGATCTTTCGCCTGCTCTTTCAGGGAATCCACATCCAGATCCAGGCTGCTGATTTTCTCCATCAGACTTACAATCTTCTGCTTATCCTCATCAGACAACTGAATATTCATCTCTTTTGCTGCATCGTCTACGACAGCTTCTATTTCTTCCGGATCAGACAGGTCCTGAGAGACGACAGCTTCTTTTACTGCACCTACCAGTTCCTCCGCCTGCTCTTTATCCCCGATAGCTTCACCCAGATCACTGGTGGTTACCAGTTCTTCTGTAGCCGCATCTGCATTCTCTGCCTTCAGGGTCTCGCCGGTCATATTACTGTAAGCTTCCATTGCACCTACCAGCGCCGCTGTTCCGGAGATATTAAACGGTCCAGCCACACGTACATCCGCATCGGTGACGCCTGCAGTTGCCAGCGCATTCTGATACATACCTGTGGTACAGTAAGTAATATTACTGGTTGTCACTTTAATTCCATTTCCTTTATCCTTTTTTTCAATAAGAACAGAAGAAAGTGCTCTGGTTCCGATCACACTGGAATCCAGATAAGAATCCAGATATTTGTGTTCATCCGCATTCGTTACAGTAATTACCTGATAGCTGCTCAGATCCGCTTCATTAATCTCCAGCAGACTCAGTACTGTGGATTTTTCTGTTTCATTCAGATCCGCTCCCAGCGCCAGATACGGTGCATCAATCTGATCTGCTTTTGCACTCAGTGGTGACATCAGGCTTCCCATTACCGTTACCATCGCCAACATTCCCGCCATTATTTTCTTTATCTTCATCTCTGTTACCTCTCTTTTTCTTTATATACTTTCAGAATCTTTTCAGTCTTCTCCCGACTGATACTCCGTAGTATAACACACTTTTCTTCCATGATGCAGATATTCATAAATCTTTTCCTGTTCATTCATAAAATCTTCACAACTTCAACACGATTTTCTCACAATTCCCGGATATACTATAACCATAAAATAATTAATAGAAATTATTTTATAACTTTTCTTTTTCATATGTCGATGAAAATCGACACTCCTTCCTTTAAAAATAAAACTAAAACGTGTTGACCGGAATTTCCTCATTCTGGTCAACACGTTTTTACGTTACTTTTTATTTTGCACGTCCCAATACATTTGCCAGTTTCGCAAATTCTTCCAAAGACAATGCCTCTCCTCTCACCGATGGTGAAAATCCGCACTCTGCGATTGCAGCCTCTATTGTCTCTTTTTCAAAAGACAACCCCTCATAATTCTTCAGACCGTTTGCCAGCGTTTTTCTTCTCTGATTAAACGATGCCCGAATAATCTGAAACAACAGTTTTTCATCGTCTACCTGTACCGGTGTCTCAGCATGGCGGGTCAGACGAATCACCGCACTTCCCACTTTCGGTCTCGGCATAAAACAGTTCGGTGGAACATTGGCAACAATATAAGGTTTTGCATAGTACTGCACTGCCAGAGATAATGCACCGTAATCTTTCGTTCCCGGACCCACCTGCATACGATCCGCTACTTCTTTCTGTACCATGACAGTAATGGATTCTACAGGCACATGGCTTTCAAACAGACCCATAATGATCGGTGTCGTGATATAATATGGAAGATTTGCAACCACTTTGATCGGGCGGCCTCCATTTTTCTCTTCTGCCAGCTTTGCAATATTCACTTTCAGGATATCTTCATTGATCACCGTTACATTGTCATAATCACTCAGCGTATCCTCCAGGATCGGGATCAGACTTTTATCAATCTCCACCGCATATACCTCTCTGGCTGCATATGCCAGATACTGTGTCATCGTTCCCATACCCGGTCCGATCTCCAGAACAAAATCATCCTCTGTGATCTCCGCCGCACGGATAATTTTATCCAACACATGAGGATCGATCAGAAAGTTCTGTCCAAACTTTTTCTGAAATGTAAAGCCGTATTTGTTCAACACAGCAATGGTTGCCTGGGGATTGCCAAGATAAGGCTCTCTCTTACTCATAGTTCTTCCTTTCCTGTTGTTTTCCAAAACGTGTAAAAAGGGCATAGCTTTCTGTCGCCATGCCCCATGTTGTCATGCTCTTTTATAAATCAAAATCCTTTTCATAAAGAAGGATTCGACCATCTGCATCTGTATGACGTTTGGAAAGTTTTCTTCCCAGCTTTACGCCACTTGCCTTACGGATCGCACCGTCTACCATCTCTTTTACTTTTCCGATAGTAATCGGTTCATCCTCTTTCTGGTTATCTCCGATCATGGTGTACAGAGCAAGCACACCCATCTCATCCATGCGGAAACCATTTTCTCTCGCATACGTTCTTGCAAATGTTACCAACTCGTCATTGGTAAAGACCGGAATCGAAATAACGGTTTCGAATTTTTCTGCAAATTCCGGATAATCCGCCAGCATCTTACGCATATTTGCTTTATCATCTTCAATCAGAAGAATCATACTGTCTGTACGGAAATCCATCGCCTGAGAAAGTTTTTCGATCGTCTCCGGCGTCATAAAACTTGCTCTCTCGATCAGAAGAAAGCCTCCTGCCATCTTGCTGATAATTGTTGCCGGATCTTTTCTGTTAATATCCGATGCATCCAGATTTGCATACTTGACAGCTTTCAGTCCCAGTTCTTTGCAGATTGCTTTTACAAGCCCTTCACTCAGTCTGGTTTTTCCTGTTCCGTGGCTTCCCATGATTGCGATATTTCCACGATGAGATGTTTTCTCACTGGCATATTCATATGCCCCGTGAATCGCATCCAGAATCTGATCATCCATGCCCGGCACTTTAGCAAAGTACGAAAACAGCTGTTTCTGTTCTGCCGTCAGACGTTCCGGTCTGGTATTGTTCAGGATCCTCTGGCGTTTTTCTTCGGGTGTCTCCCGTTCCAAAGTCATCTCGCTGATATCCGGCTGTATCTCTGCTTCTTCCAGCATCTTATCGATATGGTCACCTTCTGGTTCCTCTGCCTCCGTTTCAGAACCTTCTTCCACAACAGATTCCTCTGTAGTATTCTCTTCTGTAATCGGCTCTGTCTTTTCTTCAAAAGCAATTTCTTCCTCAGATGCTGTCTCCGGATCCAGGCTCGCAGACCGTTCTGCTTCTTCCTGTTCCCTGAGCTCATCCATACCGCTCAGAGCAGCTTTGAGTTCTTCTTCCAGATTAAATTCCTGTGTATCTCCCGGTGTCGCATGCCATGCATCCTGCTTTGTCACATCCGGAATCACTCTTGTCGCGTCCAGATCTTCGATTTCCGGTTCTGTTTCCTCCGTTTCTTCCGGATATTCCATCTCAATCACCGGTGCTGCTTCTGATCCGGTAATATCTTCTTCTGTTTCCTGCTCTTCTGTCAATTCCGCCGAAGTTTCAGTTTCCGGTGCATCAGACGATGTTTCTTCTGCAAAATCCAGAGAAAGTCCGGAAAGACTTGCTTCAAAAGCTGCCATCGCTTCATCCGCCGCATCCGTCAGAGTTTCTGCCGGCTCTTTTTCTTCCGTTACTGTCTCAACCGCTCCCTCAACCCTTTCTTCCAGTACATCACCGGCTGCATCTACTTTTTCTTCTGCAACTACTTCTTCCGGTTCACCGATGATTTCTTCTGCTGTTACTTCCTCCACAGCCGGTTCTTCCTCAGCTTTTTCTGCGGCATCCTCGCCTGCTTCTTTCGCCAGGGAAGACGAAGTCTCTGCAAATAATGCATCCAGATCCATTTCCTGAACACTGATGATTTCTTTATCCTCCGGTTTTTCCACCTTCGGTTTTTCCATCATTTCCAGTTCATCCATCTCGGTTCTGCTCACCCCGGCAACTCCGCTGTCCGCAGAGATGATGCCTTCATTTACAGCTTCCGGCTCCAGATCCTGTACGTGATAGTCTTCCATATTTTCTTCTTGTGCTTCAGGTTCCTGCGGAACTTCTGCTCCTGCTGCTCTTCCCAGTGCCTCAAAAGCATCTACTGCCTTGGTACGGTTAAAGCCGGAAAGAATCTCCTGAAAACTTCTGGAAAGACGTTCCTGAAGTTTTTCGGTATCGATATGCGGAATCTCTGTTGCCGGTTTCACCGGCTCTTTCTCCGTCGCCGGAATTTCTTCTGCAGTTGTTCCTGCAGGTTCCTGCGGAATCTCTGCTGTTGCTGCCGCTTCTTCCCGGGCCTGTTCTTTTTCTTCTTCCACTTTCTGAAGACCCGCCATTGCAGCTGCTGACACACCCGGCAGAATTGTATTTTTTACTTCTTCTGTCAGTTTCGGTCCTGCTGTTGCTTTTGCAACCTTTCCTGCCGCCTTCGCTTTCTCATATTTTTCTTTCTGAGACGGTGACAGTGGCGTGTATGTCATCTTAAGTTCCATCGCTTTGGTTACATATTTGCCTTCACCAAACCACAGAACCAGATCATCACAGGTTTCAACACATTTCTTTTCCTGTCCTGCTTTTTTATACAGTTTTGCCAGTTCATATACCCAGCGTTCTGTGTATTCCCGCTCTTTATATTCCTCCAGAATCGCAATCTGATTCTCCAGAGGCGCTTTCTGTGCTTTGTAAATCTTATATTTCAGAATATATTTGGAAGTATCGTTGGAAGCGGTCTCCAGATATTCATTATAATATTTTACAGCATCATCATATAACCCCATCTTCAAAGCCAGTTCCACCTGACGGTACAGAATCATCTTGCCGATAGATGAACGTTTATGCGCCAGCTGCAGCATCTGCATACTCTTTTCCAGTTCACCATTCACTTCGTAGATATCTGCTACCATACACAAGGTCCGCACACTCTTCACTCTACGCCAGTCGATAGAATCCGCTACCGTAAGAGCCCCTTCATAATCCTGTGCATCCACAAGTCTGTTGATTTCCTCCAATTTCAAATGGTATTCTGTCTTATCCACTGTACTCACCTCTGCTTTTTCTATCAAATTTATAACTGTCTGATACTTTCACAGTTATCTGTTTTCAGTTGTTTATACCCGTAACTGTTAAAGTACTGAACAGTTACCCATAATTGTTCTAAGTGTACCATACTGCCTGTTTCTTGTCAAAATATAACTGTCCTCTGACCGAGACAGTTATTGATAAAATGATGTGTATGAACAAACAAAGGGATGCCGCCCTCCGACAACACCCCTCTTATGTATACGGGAGTCAGTCCCCCTTTTGGTTCTTCTGTCACCCGATTCTCAGTTTAAACTTCTGAATTTCTTTTTCACTGGTCACACGCTCAATCTCTGCGCCCAAACTCTTCAGTTTTCCTTCAAAATTCTCATATCCACGCTGGATATATACGATATCATCCACAATTGTAATACCCTCTGCAGCCAGTCCGGCAATTACCAGTGCCGCGCCTGCACGAAGATCCGGTGCACTGACTCTTGCGCCTGTCAGTTTGTCCACACCATCAATGATGGCTGTATTACCTTCCACTTTTACACAGGCACCCATACGGGTCAGCTCGTCCGCATATTTGAAACGGTTCTCAAAAATGCTTTCCGTAACAATGCTGGTTCCTGATGCCAGAGCCAGTGTTACTGCGATCTGTGGCTGCATATCCGTAGGATATCCCGGATACGGTAAGGTTTTTACATGCGTTCTGCGCAGTTTCTTTGCAGAGATCACGCGTACTGCATCGTCAAATTCTTCCACTTCACATCCGATTTCTTCTAATTTGGCCGTAATCGCTTCCAGATGTTTCGGAATTACATTTTTGATCAGAATATCGCCGCGTGTTGCCGCTGCAGCGAACATATAGGTTCCTGCCTCGATCATATCCGGCACAATCGAATAATTTGTACTGTGCAGCATCTCCACACCTCGGATACGGATCACATCCGTACCGGCACCCTTGATATTGGCACCCATGCTGTTCAGGAAGTTTGCTGTATCTACAACGTGTGGCTCTTTTGCCGCATTTTCAATAATGGTATTTCCTTTTGCCATAGATGCTGCCATCATAATATTAATGGTTGCACCTACCGATACAGTATCCATGAAAATATGAGTTCCATGAAGTCCGTCCGGTGCAGATGCCACGATGGCACCGTATTTGATATCGACGGTTGCACCCAGTGCACGGAAGCCTTTCAGATGCAGGTCAATCGGGCGGCTTCCGATGTTACAGCCACCCGGCAGAGGTACTTCTGCTTTTTTATATTTTCCGAGAAGCGCACCCAGCAGATAATAGGATGCACGGATTTTCTTGATATATTCGTAATCTACACTGATATCACCGATAGTGGAACCGTTGATCACTGCAGTGTGACGGTCTACCCGCTCCACTTTTGCTCCGATTCCTCCGATGGCCTCTAAAAGTACATTTATATCATTGACATCCGGAAGGTTTTCCAGCCGGACGGTATCATCTGTCATAATAGCGGCTGCAAGAATCGCAAGTGCTGCATTCTTCGCTCCACCAATCTCTACTTCACCAACTAACGGGTTTCCACCCTTAATAATATACTGATCCATAGTTCACCTCTATGTTTATATTCAGCCAATACAAGTCCCGATAATCCCTCTCATTGATTTTTATGTTATAACAAATCAATGCTTTTGTAAATAAATTTTAAAGATTTCTTATCTTTTTATTCATATTGTCCACTGAATTTTTCAAATAGTTTTACAGAATATCATGACTATTCAGTATCTTCACTGTTTAGTTCCAGACTGTCTACAATACTCTGTAAAGTCTCCTCTAAATTTTTGTTTTCCTCATCAATTGTGATATCTGCATATTTTTCATACAATACCACACGTTCTTCATATAAATCTTTTAATGTCTGTCCGTCCCGCAAAACCACTCCACGGTTTTTCAGGTTGCCCAGCCGTTTCCTCAGAGCTTTGTAAGACAATTTCAGATAAATGACCGTGGCAATCTCTCCAAGATGCTCCATAGCTTCTCTTCCGTACACCACGCTGCCTCCTGTGGCAATTACTGTGCGATTCGCTTCAATAGAAGCATTTACTTGATTTTCAATTGCAATAAAGCCTTCGATACCCTCTTCACTGATAATTTCTTTTAATAATCTCTTTTCCTGCTTCTGAATCAGAAGGTCTGCATCTACAAACTGATAACCTAACTCTTTTGCAAGTATTACACCAATTGTACTTTTTCCAACTCCGGGCATTCCAATTAACACTATATTCTTCATATCTCTCATCCTTATCGCAGCTTACCATTTTATCATATTATCTTAGTTAATACAAGTTTTTATTCCTGTTTGTTATTCGAGAACAAACAATGTGTTACTGTAACAACAATGTGCCCCGGCACATTATTTTCATCATACCACAATTTTCCATGTAAGGGAACTTAAAACTCACGAATAAAGGATTCTACTACATCCGAATGTTCTTCATTTCTCCAGACCAGCAGCACATCGGTGATCAGTTCCTTTTCTGCGATCGGAATCGGACAGATCTTTTCCGACTGTCCTCTCATGGAAGCCGGAAGAATCGCTGTTCCCAATCCGCTGGCTGCCAGACTCATGGCTGTTCTGGCATCCTCACATTCATAATAAACATCACAGGAAAGACCATGTTTTTCAAAAATGGACAACACATACTTTCTGTGACGCTTGGAAAGGATCAGATGATGTCCGGCCAGTTCTTCCAGTGTCAGTTCCCGAAGACCTTCTTCTTCCTGTCCCTGCGGAACCATAGCCATTAATTGTTCCTGTCGCAGTAGTTTGGAACAGAATCCGTTTAAGGCGATCGGCGTACGAAGTGTAGTCACATCAAGGATTCCGTTTTCCAGCTCATCTTTCAGTGTAAAGGTAGATCCGTCATGGATCACAAAACGAATATCCGGATGATGGCTGGTGTACTTTACCAGATATTTTGCCATCATATTCACCGTGGATGGCGTCACACCAAGATGGATCGTCGTTGCCTGGCTGACTTTGATCACTTCTCTTTTCGTAATATCCGTCATGGTCAGAAGACTTTCTGCCCGCACATACAGTGCTTTTCCAGCCTCTGTCAATCGGATATGTTTACTTCCCCGCGCAAACAGGCGTACCTGCAGTTCTTCTTCCAGCATTTTCATCTGGTAACTAAGCGGCGGCTGTGTCATATGCAGGGCTCTGGCCGCACCGCTGATAGTTCCCTCATCTACAATTGCACGAAAATATTCCAGCTGTTTGATCTCCATAGTTTCCTCCGTTTTCCTTTCTCATATCTATATAGAAATTATTTTTTATTTATATAAAAACAATATTTTTCATATATTATAATCTGTGCTACACTAAAAGCGCAACAGCAATTTACCTAAATTTTACACAGATGCATGACGGTAGCACAACGCATATACCTGCATCATCTACCTCATACACAAAGGAGTTTTATCATGAAACAGATTGACTTTGAACATGGGAAAATCACCGATAATATCTTGCGGGCTTCCATTCCGATGCTTGTGGCGGAGGTTTTAAGCCTGCTCTACAATATTGTGGACCGAATCTATATTGCAAGGATCCCGGATGTGGGAACCACAGCGCTTGGAGCTGTCGGGCTGTGTTTTCCGATCATTACGATTATTCTTGCTTTCAGTAACCTCTTCGGTTCCGGCGGTGCGCCGCTTTTTTCGATCGAGCGTGGAAGAAAAGATACGAAAGAGTCTTCGATGATCATGAATACCTCATTCTTTCTGATCTGTGTCTGTGCCCTGCTTCTGATGGCTGTCGGTATGATCTTTGCGAAACCGATTCTGCTTCTGTTCGGAAGTTCGGAAAACGGACTGATCTACGCGTATCCTTATCTGATGATCTATCTGCTCGGAACTTTTCCTTCTATGGTTTCTACCGGTATGAATCCATTTATCAATGCGCAGGGATACGCCACCACAGGGATGTTCTCTGTAGCGATCGGTGCAATTGCCAACCTGATCCTGGATCCGGTTTTTATCTTTGTGTTCGGACTCGGTATCCGCGGTGCGGCGATCGCTACGGTGTTATCACAGATTCTTTCTGCAGCGTTTGTCCTGTATTTTCTGCGGAAAAAGACCGAATTGAAAGTCCGTCTTCTGTCCGGAGAAGAAATCCGTTACTGCGGAAGGCGGGCAAAAAATATTATCAGCCTCGGAACCGCAGGTTTTATCATGCAGCTTACCAACAGTCTGGTGACGATCCGCTGCAACAATGTACTTTCGGTCACCGGAGGCGATCTGTATATCTCCGTGATGACGATCGTATCGAGTATCCGACAGATCATCGATACACCGATCCATGCCATTACCGAAGGTTCCTCTCCGGTCATCAGTTATAACTATGGCGCACGCCGGCCTAAGAGAGTGTTCCAGTCCTGGCTCACCATGAGCGTGATGGCGATTCTGTATACACTGCTCGCCTGGGGCGTGATCCTGTTTGCACCGCGTTTCCTGATCGGTATCTTCAGTTCCGACCAGGCGCTGATCACCGATGCGATCCCGGCACTGAAACTGTACTTCGGAGCCTTTGTTTTTCAGGCACTCCAGTATGTGGGACAGACGATGTTCAAGTCACTGGGCAAGAAAAAATTCGCGATTTTCTTCTCTCTGCTTCGCAAGGTCATCATCGTGGTTCCGCTTACCTACATCCTTCCGTATCTGTTCCATATGGGAAGTGACGGTGTCTTCCTCGCAGAACCGGTATCCAATGTGCTTGGCGGAAGCGCCTGCTTCATCGTGATGCTGTGTACGGTAATGCCGGAGCTGAAACGAATGGCAAAGGAAAATTCTGATTGCTAGTTTACATAATTTTAATTTCAGATATCATTGCAGATCCACAGCAAGATTCATACGCCACCGCAAACATCTGCAATATAATCTTGGTTTCTTTACTCCATAAAAAAACTTCAGCAGACATAATAGCTTTCTTCTGTCTGATGAAGTTTTTTATTTTTTATTCAAATCTTCTTATTTCTGTTTCTGAACATCCGCTACTCTCTCTTCTTCTCGGAGCCGTTCCAGTTTCTCCTTCACCGTAGGATACCGCTCCAGATCGGTATGGGGAAGTGCCTGTGCTGCCACCATTGTATTCAAAAAATCTTCTACCGCTGCGAACTGGATATACACCATTTTCTCCAGGATCTCCTCCACTTTTTTTGCCACACCGCAATCCAGCAGTGCACATACCGCACCTTCCAGGGAAGAATTGCCCGCATGGATAATCCGGTCCCGTTCCATGTCCGGGTACATGCCGATAGCGATCGCGGATTCTTTGGACACGTGTTTTCCAAAAGCGCCCGCCACATAGAATCCTTCCAGTTCCGAAAGTTCGATCCCGGACTCCCGCAGCATGATCGCCACCATCGTGTATGCCGCCGCTTTTGTCCGGATAAATTCTTCGATGTCACTCTGGTAAAAATACAGCTCCGGTGCATAGTTCACCGCCAGCATCCCGTCTTTCTCCACGATCCACCGGCTTTTCTCCGGCTGTAAGATCCCCCGGATATCGATCCATCCATGCAAAAACAATTCCGCCAGAAGATCCACAATCCCGGATCCGCAGATTCCTTTCGCCGTTGCCTCCTCGATCACGTGGCAGTGCAGTTCTCCATCTTCCATTTTTACCCGATCCACCGCGCCTTCCATCGCGCGCATGCCCGTCTTTACCACACCGCCTTCCAGTGCAGGTCCCGCAGCTCCCGCACCGCATAACAGAAAATCCCGGTTCCCCAATACGAGTTCTCCGTTCGTTCCGATATCGAAAAAAGCGTTGATCTTCTCTTTTTTATAGATTCCCGTAGCCACCATGCCGCTGATGATATCGCCGCCCAGGTAATTGGACTTTGCCGGATAAATGTAAACATATCCCTTCACCGGCAGTTCCAGATCTTTTGCCGGGAGAAATCCGGGCTGGTCTGCGTGCACCGCATACGGAGTGTGGAAGACACAGAACGCATCCATCCCAAGCAGAAAATGAATCATCGTTGTATTGCCCCCGATTGCCATCGCGATACAGCTGTTTTCCGGTAACTGCTGCTGTGCTTCCAGTTCTCTCACACAGGTGGTAATGCTGGTTACCGCTGCTTTTCGAAGGATCTCCAGCGTTCCACGGTCTTCCTGACAGTGAAAGATTCTGGTCAGAATGTCCGTTCCATAGGGAATCTGCCCGTTGAACGTGCTGGTTTCGCCTAGGATCTTTCCTGTCGCGCAGTCCACCAGACGGGCAACCACGGTGGTGCTTCCCAGATCCACCGCCACACCGTAATGTAACCCAGTGGTATCTCCCGCTTCCAGATCCACGCCATGCCACGTCTGACCGTCCCACGCCAGCGACACGGTCACTTTCCACTCTGCCTCTTCGCACAGCGGATATAGTTTTCGCAGTACCCGCAGGCTTACTTTTGCCTCAATCCCCTGTTCCTTTAATCCGTCCTGGATCCTTCTCTGATCGGACCGGTTATCGTCCTCGGTCGGAGCCTGAAGTTCCAGATATATTTTTTTACTGATTCCGTCCATGATTATTCCTCTTTTTCTATTGCGTTGCTTCTATTATACTTCTTTCTTCCCAAATAACCAAGTTATGGATTGCGTCGGAGATCCAATTAACGTATACTTAATTTTATATAAGAACATACTTTCTGGTAACAGATGCGGATATCCGCAGAAAGGAGGACATTCATGGATCGCATCATTTTTCATATCGATGTCAATTCCGCATATCTGAGCTGGAGCGCAATTGATCTCTTACAGGCAAATCCGGACAGCGTGGATATCCGGACGATTCCCGCGATCATCGGCGGCAACCGGAAGACCCGCCATGGGATCGTTCTGGCAAAGTCTCTGTCAGCGAAAAATATTTACCATATTCATACTGCGGAACCGGTGGCAAATGCTCTGAAAAAATGTCCGACGCTCACCATCATTCCTCCTGACCACGACTCTTACAGCCGCCACAGCAAACAGTTTGTCGGTTTCCTCCGCTCACTGACATCGGAGATTGAACAGGTCAGTGTGGATGAATGTTATCTGGACTATACCACAATTGCCTCCCGCTTCTCCTCACCCGAAGAAGGAGCCGCCTATATTCGCAACTATATTTACAGCCATTTTGGTTTTACGGTCAATGTGGGGATCTCTTCCAATAAGGTGCTGGCAAAGATGGCTTCTGACTTTGAAAAGCCGAACAAGACACACACACTTTTCCCTGATGAGATTCAGAAGAAAATGTGGCCACTTCCGATCAGCAGTCTGTTCATGGCAGGACATGCTTCCGTAGCTGTCCTACAGAAACTGGATATCCATACGATTGGCGATCTGGCTCGGATGGATCCGGCGATTCTCAGCCTTCATCTGAAAAGCCACGGAAAAATGCTGTGGGAATATGCAAACGGAATCGATAATTCCAGCATCGAAAGCGAACCGTCTCAGGCAAAAGGGATCGGCAATTCCACCACCCTCGCCAGTGATCTTACGACCGCGCAGGAAGCGTACTCTATTCTTCTGCAGCTTTCCACCAAGGTAGGGCACCGTCTCGAAAAAGCCGGTCAGTCTGCCAATAACCTGTGCGTGGAGATCAAATACGCGACATTTGACAAATACACCCGTCAGATGCCGCTTTCCTCCCCGACGCAAGATGAGAAAAAGCTGTACCACGCAGCCTGTCATCTTTTTGATACACTCTGGAACGGAAACCCGATCCGTTTACTGGGAATCCGCGCCGGAAAACTGACGGATGCTGATGAACCGGTACAGCTCGATCTGTTCAGTTATGACCCGAAAGTGATTGAAAAAGAACAGAAGATGGAACGGGCGATGGATAAGATCCGGGAAAAGTTTGGGAAAGATCTGATTCAGAAGGGAATCCATTAAATATGCAAATCACCTTGCGAAATTCTGCCGGCTGAATAGTTATATTTTTCTACATGCAGAAATCCCCGCAGCGGATATTTGACGTCCACTGCGGGGATTTTCTGTTGTTTATTGTTTGAACATTACTTATTACTTGCGTTTGAAAATTAGCAGATACCCTGTGCTAACATAGCATCAGCAACTTTTTCGAATCCGGCAATGTTGGCACCTACTACATAGTTGCCTTCGAATCCGTAACGTTTTGCTGCATCATCCATGTTGTGGGTGATGTTGATCATGATGTTTTTCAGTTTTGCATCTACTTCTTCGAATGTCCAGCTCAGTCTCTCGCTGTTCTGAGACATTTCCAATGCGGATGTTGCTACACCACCGGCGTTCGCTGCTTTACCAGGAGCAAAGATTACATTGTTTGCCTGCAGATACTGGGTAGCTTCCAGAGTGGTAGGCATGTTAGCACCTTCGCATACAGCGATGGTTCCGTTTGCTACCAGCTGTTTTGCGTCTTCCAGATGCAGTTCGTTCTGTGTTGCACATGGCAGTGCCAGATCAGCTTTGATCTGCCATACACCTCTTCCTTCATGGTATTCAGCGTTTGTACGAACTTTTACATACTCTGTCAGTCTTGCTCTCTTCACTTCTTTGATTTCTTTCAGAAGTGCTACATCTGTCTCTTATACACATCTCCGAGCCCACGAGACCGTACTAGATCTC
>ENA-OZAH01000601-OZAH01000601.1-human-gut-metagenome-genome-assembly--contig:-NODE-601-length-14496-cov-3.628627_pt1 | contig 14496 bp, 10 predicted proteins | sample MGYA00243304_ERZ653505 | MGnify/ENA primary metagenome ERZ653505 (study PRJEB26926, sample SAMN06164925) | human gut metagenome | biome: ENVO:00009003; feature: ENVO:2100002; material: ENVO:00002003...
CGTGGGCTCGGAGATGTGTATAAGAGACAGTACAAATATTTATGCACAGCAGCTGTCACACTATTTATCAAAAATATCCTTATATATTTATGATCTGTGTTTTATTTCATTTCTCTTACGATCTTTCGAACCGGAAGAACAAATGTCGGAGATACGGACAACTCGTCCAGTCCCATCTCTACAAATCTCTCAGTAAGTGTAGTGTCCGCACCAAGCTCACCACAGATTCCGGCCCAGATACCTTCTTTGTGTGCATTATCCACAACCATCTGGATCATACGTAGAACTGCCTCATGATGGGAATCATAAATGTTGTCAAGCTTTGCATTCTGACGGTCAATAGCCAGTGTATACTGGGTCAGATCATTGGTTCCGATACTGAAGAAATCCACCTCTTTTGCCAGTTTCTCGCTCATCATAACCGCTGCAGGAGTCTCGATCATGATACCCTGCTCTGGATTTCCGTACTCAATGCCCTGCTCAGCAAGAGAAGCTTTTACTTCCTCCACAATCGCTTTGATCTGGCGAACCTCGCCGACACTTGTGATCATTGGATACATAATGGCAATTTTTCCATATGCGCTTGCGCGGAACAGCGCGCGAAGCTGTGTCTTGAAGATCTCCGGCCGCGTCAGGCAGATGCGGATCGCACGGCAGCCAAGTGCCGGATTCTCCTCTTTTTCCATCTCGAAATAATCGCACTGTTTGTCAGCACCGATATCGAGGGTACGGATGATGACGCGTTTTCCCGCCATCGTCTCTGCTGCCTGTTTGTAGATACGGAACTGCTCCTCCTCTGTTGGATAGTGATCCTGCTCCAGATAGATAAACTCGCTTCGGAACAGGCCGATGCCGCCCGCGTCGTTCTGCATGACAGCCGCAAGGTCTTTGATGTTTCCAATATTAGCATACAGCAGAATTTTCTGTCCGTCCAGTGTAATATTTTCTTTTCCCTTTAAGGTGAGGAGCAGTTTTTTCTTTTCCTCCTCCTCGGTGCGGCGCTTCTGCATGGCAGCAAGAGTCTCCTCGTCCGGATCAACATAGATGGTTCCATCCGATCCGTCTACGATGCCGAGCTTTCCGTCTACGCTCTCATCCAGCGGAAGCGGTGTTCCGACCAGTGCCGGAATCGCCATGGTTCTTGCAAGGATAGCGGTGTGGGAATTTAAAGAACCGTGTACGGTAACAAAAGAAAGAACTTTGTCCTTATCCATCTGTACCGTCTCAGACGGCGCAAGGTCATCTGCCACGATGATCGCCGGTTCGTCGTTTAAGGATGCGTCGGTGTCGTCTCCGTTTAAGATGGAGATCAGACGCTCGGAAATATCCTTTACGTCTGCCGCGCGCTCTCTCATGTAATCATCGTCCATGGCAGAAAACATCTGCGCAAAGTTGTCGCCTGTCGTTGCAACGGCATACTCAGCGTTGACGCCCTGGCTCTTGATAATATTCTCGACGGACTCGTTGTAGCCGTCGTCCTCCATCATCATCTGATGTACCTCGAAGATCGCTGCATTGGCCTCGCCAACCTCTTTGCATGCTTTTTCATACAGAACGCCAAGCTGTGCGATTCCTTTTGCCTTTGCTTCCTCAAACCGTGCCATCTCCGCATCCGGATTTTCTACTTTCACACGTTTTACCTGACGCTCATTCTTTTTGTATACGCGGATCTTTCCGATCGCAATGCCGGAAAATACGCTTTTTCCCTGATAAATCTGCATAAGTTTTCTCCACCTTTGTTCTCGATATCCGAATTTTCTGTCCAGACAGCCGGAGCGTGTTTAAAAAGGATTTCTTAGTTTCAGAAAGTTTTTCAAACACGCTCCTGCCGATTACTATATTGTAATTCTCCAGAGCCCCATCTCAATTCCGCTTACGCTCCATTTCGATGTGGCTTCTCGCCATATGGAATTCCAGAAAAAAGCACTCATTCATGCAAGCATGATTCGCACTTTTTTCTTCCATTCCGCATGGCTCTGTAGAATTACAAGTTCTCTTTCATGAAATTGCTGATTGCTTCGTATGCAGCATCTTCATCTGCTCCATCGAAGGTCAGGGTAACTTCTTCGCCCTGTTTTACAGCCAGTCCCATGATGCCGAAGATGGCTTTGCAGTTCATGGCTTTTCCGTCTTTTGCGATCTTGATATCACAGGAAAATTCTTTGACTGCTTTTACCAGCATTCCTGCCGGACGAGCGTGGATTCCTTCTGGATCTGTTACAACATACTTAAATTCTTTCATGATTTTTTCCTCCCATAGGATCTTTGATATTTTTATTTTACTTTGTTTTCTGTCTTTTTTCTACTCTTTTATGCAACTTTTTTCTTTAAAACTCCAAGCAGAACTGCGGATACCACTGTTCCGATGACAACTGCCACCAGATAAAGCAGCGCATTTCCCATAACCGGTACAACGAAGATGCCGCCGTGCGGTGCCATTAAGGTACAGCCAAATGCCATGGAGAGCGCACCTGCGAGGCCAGAGCCGATGATGCAGGCCGGAAGAACGTGGATCGGGTCTGCTGCTGCGAATGGAATCGCACCCTCGGTGATGAAGGCGAGTCCCATGATGAAGTTGGTCGGACCGGATTCTCTTTCTTCTTTTGTAAATTTATCTTTGAACAGCAGGGTTGCAAGTGCAATCGCACACGGAGGAACCATACCGCCGATCATAACGGATGCCATAATGTCGTAGTTTCCTGCTGCGATGGCTGCTGTTCCGAATACGTAAGCTGCTTTGTTGAACGGGCCGCCCATGTCGATGGCCATCATGCCGCCGAGGATCATGCCAAGGATCAGCTTGCTGGATCCGCCCATGGAAGCAAGACCATTGTTCAGTACCGTGTTGACGGTTCCCATGATCGGCTCTACAATGAAGAGCATCAGAAGTCCCATCGCAAGGATGCCGACTACCGGGTAAATCAGAACCGGCGCAATCTTTTCGAGTGCTTCCGGAAGTTTCTCACATGCTTTGCGGAGGCCAAGGATAATGTAGCCTGCTGCAAAACCGGCAACGAGTGCTCCAAGGAAACCGGAGGTTCCGCTCGATGCCATCATACCGCCGACAAAACCAAGGGCAAGTGCCGGCCGGTCGCCGATTGCCATGGCGATGTAGCCTGCAAGAACCGGGAGCATGAAGCCGAATGCCACGCCGCCGATCTGTTTGAACATCGCTGCAGCCGGGGTAATCGTACCGAAGTTTGATCTGGCTGCGGCATCAAGGGAGTTCATATCAACAAGAAGTCCGTCGATCAGGAATGCGATTGCGATCAGAATACCGCCGCCGACAACGAACGGAAGCATATGGGAAACACCATTCATCAGCTGGGTGTACAGCTGGTGGCCGATACCGCCGCTGTTCTTCTTCGTGCTTGCTGCGGCTGTCTGCGCATTGCCGCTCTTGTAAACCGGTGCGTTTCCGGACATCGCAAGCTCGATCAGCTCATCTGCTTTGCTGATACCGTCGGATACCTGGCGCTGAATGACTTTCTTTCCGTCGAAACGATCCATCGGAACCTGTGTGTCTGCTGCAACGATAATACAATCCGCATCAGCAATTTCCTGGTCTGTCAGCACATTTTTCGCTCCGCCGCTTCCTCTTGTCTCGATTTTTACGAAACAGTCGGCAGCTTTTGCTGCTTTCTCGATTCCTTCCGCTGCCATATATGTATGTGCGATACCTGTCGGACATGCTGTTACTGCAAGGATCTTAAAATCGCTCTCTGCATTTCCTGTATCTGCCAGTTGCTCATCAATGTCAGCTCTCTCATCATCTGCTTTATCAATAATAGAAAGGAATTCCTCCGCAGATGTTGCATTTCTCAGAGCTTCTGTAAACTGCTCATCCATCAGCATCATTGATAATTTACTAAGTACTTCCAGATGAACGTTATCCTCTGTATTTGGTGCTGCGATCAGGAATAGCAGTGTTACCGGTTCTCCATCCAGAGAATCGAAATCAACACCATTTTTAATGACCATTGCTGCAAGTCCCGGCTTGCTTACGCAATCACCTTTTCCATGCGGAATGGCAATTCCCTCACCAATTCCTGTTGTACTTTCCTCTTCTCTTAAGTAAACCTGTTTTCTGTAGGCTTCCGTGTCATTGATCTTACCACTTGCACACATCAAATCCACGGCCATATCCAAAGTTTCCTGCTTATTCGCCGGATTCTTGTCAAAGGCAATGCTTCTTTTATCGAGCAAATCTGTAATTCTCATCCTATCGCTCCTCCTTTACAACCTGTTGATATACTCCGGCAATCTCCTCTTTTGTTGCCAGATTCTCTGAAAATGCACTTGCACTTCCTGATGCAACTCCCATATGGAATGCATGTCTGTATTCATGTTTCTCCATCCAGCCTGCCATAAATCCGGCTACCATAGAGTCTCCTGCTCCAACACCGTTTTTTAATTCCCCTTTCGGCGCCGGAGTGTCATAAACACTTCCATCTTCTGCTACAAGGACTGCACCTTCTCCTGCCATGGATACAAGAACATTTCTTGCTCCTTTTTCCTGCAGTTTCTTTGCATATGGTACAACAGATTCTCTTGTCAGAAGCTCCACATCAAAAATCTCTCCAAGTTCGTGGTTGTTCGGTTTGATTAAAAATGGATGATATTCAAGAACGTTCAACAGAAGATCTCTCGTTGCGTCTACAACGATCATGACGCCTTTACCGTCAAGCTTCGCCATAATCTTCTGGTACATATCATCCGGCATAGATGATGGAATACTTCCTGCCAGGAATAAGACATCACCTTCTCCAAGTTTGTCAAGCTTCTCCATCAGCTTCTCTACATCTTCCGCTGAGATCACCGGACCGCTTCCGTTAATCTCTGTTCCATCGATAGATTTTAACTTCAGGTTGATTCGAGATACACCTTCATTGATCTCAATAAAATCAGATGCAACTCCCATCTCTTTGAGTCTTCTTTCAATCTCTTTTCCGGTAAATCCGGCTAAAAATCCAAGTGCAGTATTCTCGATGCCAAGATTACCAAGCACTGTAGAAACATTGATGCCCTTTCCACCAGGAAGGATCAGCTCCGAACTCGTTCGATTCGTAAGTCCAAGCTTAAAGTCCTCAACAGAGACAATGTAATCCAATGACGGATTAAATGTTACTGTGTAAATCATTTTACTCCTCCTTCTCTCACTCCAGTCACTTCAAACTGCTGCCACAGTTTATTTGTAAGCTTTATTCAGTCAAACTCGGTCAGTCTCGATAAGCTGCTTTCATTTATGACTGCTTGTTTTTCTTTATGTTTGTATTATACGTTCAAATTCGTTCATAGTCAATCAAACTAATCAACAAAATTCATGACTGTTTTTGGTGGAATTTGCACAATTTTAGTTTTTTGCCTTTAAAATAAGAACTCCGCCAGCACACAGTTGCTGACATCCATCCCCCGATGCGTCAGTCGGATTCGATTCCCACTAAATTCCAGCAATTGTTCTTCTTCTAATTTATCAAGAATTTCCCCATAGACATCATCCACATTCTTTCCAAAATAATTCTGGAAATCTGTTCTCGAAACTCCCTCTATTTTGCGAAGTCCCAGATACATGAATTCTTCCATCTGTGATTCCACAGAAAGGATTTCTCTGTCAATAAGAATCGACTCGCCGTTTCTAATCTTTTCAATATATGCTTTCCGATCACGGATATGGTCAAACCGTTCCCCTTTGATCAGCGATGAGGAACCTGCCCCAATCCCAAGGTACTCCACTCTGTCCCAGTAGCCGAGATTATGCCTGCATTCTTTTCCCGACTTTGCATAATTGGATATCTCATATCGATGCATTCCTGCTTCTGCAAGTCTTTGTATTGTCAATTCTCCCATCGCATACTCTTCTTCCTCTGACGCAAGTTTCCATGCACCGCGGTCTAATTTCCCTTTTTCATACCAGTCGTAGAATACTGTTCCTTCTTCCAATATCAAACTATATGCGGATATATGTTCCGGCTCAAGTGCCAGAACTTTTGAAAGTGTATCTTCATAGCTTTCCATCGTCTGTCCCGGAAGCGCAGACATAAGATCGATATTTCTGTTTTTGAAACCTGCCTGTTCTGTCAGTCTCCATGTCTCAAGGAATTCCTCATAGGTATGAATCCTTCCAAGCATCTTCAGTTCTTCGTTCTGTGCAGACTGAAGTCCGATACTCAGTCTGTTTACGCCTGCTGCTTTCATAGCACAAAGCTTTTCAATATCAACGGTTCCCGGATTCATTTCCATTGTGATCTCTGCATTCTCATTTACTGAAAATATATGATAAATCGCATCAAAAATTTGTTCTATCTGTTCCGGAGTCAGCAGAGACGGTGTTCCTCCTCCCAGGAAAATTGTCTGAACTTCATACTCTCCAGACAATTCTTGATAACTCTGAATCTCCTGAATCATAGCACTGACATAATCCGCCTGTTCTTTCGGTGTTCCACTTGCTGAGAAAAAATCACAATAATTACATTTTTTTACGCAAAATGGAATATGGAGATATAATTCTAAATTTCTCTTTTTCATCTTTAAATACAGAAAGATACTGTCTGACAAAAACAGTATCTTCCCCTTCCTTCTTTTATCTAGTTCTCATCCAGCTTCAGGACACTCATGAATGCACTCTGTGGAATCTCTACGTTTCCAACCTGACGCATTCTCTTCTTTCCTTCTTTCTGCTTTTCAAGCAGTTTCTTCTTACGTGAAATGTCACCGCCGTAACATTTCGCAAGAACATCCTTACGCATTGCCTTAACTGTCTCTCTCGCAATGATCTTACTTCCGACTGCTGCCTGGATCGGAATCTCGAAAAGCTGTCTCGGAATCTCTTCTTTCAGCTTCTCACACATCTTTCTTCCACGTTCATAAGCACTTCCCTCGAATACAATAAATGAAAGAGCATCCACTTCTTCTTTATTGATCAGAATGTCAAGTTTGACAAGCTCGGAACGTACATAACCAAGCATCTCATAATCAAAAGATGCGTATCCTCTGGATCTTGATTTCAATGCATCAAAGAAATCGTAAATAATCTCATTGAGTGGCAGATGATATGTCAACACGGCTCTTGTCTCTTCGATATATTCCATTCCCTGATAGATTCCACGGCGTTCCTGACACAGATCCATGATTGCTCCGATGTACTCGGATGTTACCATGATCTCAGCCTTTACCATAGGCTCTTCCATATATTCAATCTCTGCAGGATCCGGCATGTTTGTCGGGTTTGTCAGATCGATCACATCACCGTTTGTCTTATGGATCTTGTAAATAACACTCGGTGCTGTTGTAACAAGATCAAGGTTGTACTCTCTTTCCAGACGTTCCTGAATGATCTCCAGATGAAGGAGTCCTAAGAATCCACAACGGAATCCGAATCCAAGTGCTACCGATGTCTCTGCCTCAAACTGAAGCGCCGCATCATTAAGCTGCAACTTCTCAAGTGCATCTCTCAAGTCCGGATACTTTGCTCCGTCTGCCGGATAGAGTCCGCAATATACCATCGGATTTACTTTCTTATATCCCGGAAGTGGTTCTGCACAAGGATTCTCTGCATTCGTGATCGTATCTCCGACACGGGTATCCTTTACATTCTTAAGGCTGGCTGTGATATATCCTACCATTCCCGCTTCGAGTGCGTCACATGGAATGAACTGTCCCGCTCCAAAAGTTCCAACTTCTACAACTTCTGCTTTCGCACCCGTTGCCATCATAAGCATCGGTGTACCTTTTTTGACCGTACCTTCCTTGATACGGCAGAATACAATAACTCCCTTGTAAGAATCGTACTTGGAATCAAAGATCAGTGCCTGAAGCGGTGCATCCGGATCTCCGACCGGTGACGGAATCTGCTGTACAATCTGCTCGAGAACTTCATGTACATTCAGTCCTGTCTTAGCAGAAATCAGTGGTGCATTCTCCGCATCGATTCCGATCACATCTTCTATCTCTTCTTTTACACGCTCCGGCTCTGCGCTTGGTAGATCAATCTTGTTGATAACCGGCATAACATCCAGATCATGATCGAGTGCCAGATATACATTTGCAAGTGTCTGTGCCTCAACTCCCTGTGCCGCATCAACAACAAGAATTGCTCCATCACAGGCCGCCAGGCTTCGGGATACCTCATAGTTGAAATCGACGTGTCCAGGTGTATCAATCAAATTGAAAATATACTCCTCCCCGTCATTGGCCTTATACATGGTGCGCACAGCCTGTGACTTTATGGTTATGCCTCTCTCTCTCTCAAGATCCATATTGTCCAGAACCTGTTCCTGCATCTCTCTGCTGGTCAGAAGACCTGTCTGTTCGATAATACGGTCCGCCAGTGTGGATTTTCCATGGTCAATATGTGCAATAATACAAAAATTCCGAATCTTTTTCTGATCCATATGCATATTTTCAGTCTCTCCTTTTTCTTCTTATCTATATCTGATTACTTTTCCCGTTTGCTACTGTACTGCACCAGAAAGAGCTCCACCGAGAGGATATCTCCCATCTTTCCGGTTTTTACATCTTCTTCCGTCTGTACACCGGCTTCTACGATCCCACGCAGCTCTTTCCTGGTAAATGCCTTCGCCTGTGCCCGGTACTTTCCTACCAGGAATGGCATGATTCCCACCTTGGCGGCAATCTCTTTTGGCGGAACCCCAGTACGGTCCATCTCTTTTACCTCCATCAGGATACGGAACTGTCTGGTCAGCAGGTAGAGAATCCGCATCGGCGGTTCCTTCAGTGTCAGAAGATCATAATAGTAATCCAGCGCTTTTTTCTGCTCTTTTGCTGCAACCGCATCTACCATATCAAAAATATGGTTTCCGATCTGCGTAGTACAGATTTCATCAATATCTGCTGCCGTGATCTCCGTGTGGTTCATGCAGTAACAGAATAATTTTTCCAGCTCCTGCCCGAGATTCTCCATGTCATTACCAGTCTTTGCAAGCAGATAGCGCACTGCTGCCTCCGACATCTGAAGCTTCTCCTTTTTCGCCATCCCAAGGATCCAGCGGATCAGTGTCTTTTCATCCTGTCGCTTCAGTTCTACAATATGACCTTTCTCCTTGATCGCTTTGTAGAGCTTTCCTCTCTTATCCAGCTCTGATTCCACAAAGATCATATAAGTGGTCTCCGGCATGTTCTTCAGATATTCTGCCAGCTCCGGTGTCGCATTTTTCAGAAAGCCGGTATTTTCCAGAACGATCAGCCTGCGCTCTGCAAAAAAAGGTAAGGTCTCGGCAAGGTCGATAATCTCCTTCGGGTTCGTGTTCTTTCCCTCAAAATAACGATAATTCATCGTGTCACCTTCCGGAACCATCGCTTTGACGAAACGGTTTTTATATAATTTTTTCAGATAAGCTTCTTCTCCGTACAGAAGATAAATCTGCTTAAACTGTCCTGTCTTTAAATCTTCATTCAAACTTTTCATGGACTTTGGATACCATATTCCCTTCCATCTGTATACATACTGACAGCACCTCTGTCTTTCGTATTATATAGGCTTACGCCCCATTTTGCAAGTCTTTCCAGTGTTTCCGCATGCGGATGTCCATAACGGTTTTCTTTTCCGGATGAACAGAATGCTGCCCGTGGTCGGATCACTTCCAGAAGCTCTTCGCCGGTCGCATTTCTTGATCCGTGGTGTCCGACTTTCAGCAGATCATAACACGCCGGAAGTTCTCCTTTTTTCCGGAGATTCTTTATTCTCTCTGCCAACAGCTCTTCTCCTGTATTTTCCAGATCTCCGGTAAAAAGCATGGTAATTTTTCCATATTGCAGGTGAAGTACCAGAGAATTTTCATTTCCATTTTCAGATGGCTCACCTTCTCCAGGCCAGAGACAACGCATCTTCAATTTTCCAGACAGAAAAATAGTATCCATCTCCATTACCCGTACCTTCGTTCCTGCCTCTTCTGCCAGATTACATAATTTAATAAGCCTTTCATCCCAATATTTCTGTTCCGGAAAAATCAGATACTGGATTTCTACTCCATACTTTCTCCGTTCCAGAAGTTCTTCCACTGCATTTAAGTGATCCACATCCCCATGCGTCACCCACACATAATCCAGCCTCTTCACGCCCCGGAATTTTAAAAATGGTTCCAACCGGTATCTTCCTGCTGCATCTACCGAACTGCTTCCACCGTCGATCAGGTAATTTTTTCCGTTTCCGTCCCGAAAGAAAAAACAGTCGCCCTGTCCCACATCCAGCATAGTCAGCTCCATCTGCCCTCGTTTCCACTTTGGGATCCCGAGCAGGATGAGCAGGATCCCAGCTGTCACAAGCTGTCTTACCACCTGTTTCCCGGTTTGTCTGCCCTCTTTCTTTTCCTTCCTTTTTCTCCACAAATAAAATAGAAGAACCCCATAATAACAGGCAATCTGCCAGAGCCGTGGTCTTCCCGGAATCCACCTTGCCCCCGGAAGTTCCAGGAGCAGACCGCTCCCTTTTTCATAAAAAAGCAAAATCCACTCTGTTATTTTCCAAAGTGCGCTCTGCATTATATCTCCTGCCCCACACGGAATCAGCATGACTGCCATCCCTGCACTCCCGCAAAGCAGAAGCACGGATGCCATCGGAATTACCAGAAGATTCCAGGCTGGCGCATACAGGCAGGTTTCATAATAGTGCCACAATGTAACTGGCAGCAGAAAAAACCAGAGCCTCACCGACATCCGGACACTGTCTGAAAATCTGCCTTTTTTATTTCCCAAACCAATCAGATAGATACCGAGAACCGCAGCAAAAGAAAGCTGGAACCCTGCCGTAAAAAGCCGCAACGGATTTGCCAGAAGCAAACCAATTTCCGCAATCCCAAGTGCCGTCAATCCATCGTATTCCCTTCCTGTCAGCTCTGCTCCCATCCGGATCAGAAACATGGTAAACGCCCGCAGTGCCGAAACACTCATTCCGGTCATCACCACATAGCTCCCAAGAAGCAGACTTCCCACTACACCGGCCTGTAAAATAGAAAATCCGGTTTTCCTAAGCCCCCGGTAAAGTCCGTTGCCAAAAAAAGAAATATGCAGACCGGATATGGCAAGCAGATGCCCGATCCCTGCCACCCGGTAAAGTTCTTTCACTTTCTCTTCTGTATAAAAAGAATCTCCCAGAAGAACCGCACACAAAATACCCCCTCGACGCTTTCCCATCTCTCTGCAGATCTCATCTGCGGTCCGGTTCCTAAACTGCCACAGCTTTTCCCGGAAGGAAGTCTTTTTCACCTGTTTTTCCAGAACCTTCCCTTTCCATAAGACTGCCTGGATATTCTGCTGCTTATAATAATTTTTCTGGTCAAAATTGCCCTGATTGGCCGCCGGATCAAAAAATCCCACATTGCCTTTAACCAGGATCCGCTGTCCGATTTCCGGACCATTTCCCTTTTCATCCAGATAGACAAGCAGCCTCTCGTCAGCGACTGCTTTTCCATTCCCCATCTCTCTGATCTGTATTTTTTTCAGATACAGGATCAGTTTTTCTTCTTTTCTGGTTTTCTGATAAACCTCTCCTTCCACCATCACTTCTTCCGACTCTTTCCAGAGCTTCTCACACCTTGACACACCGAGTCTTCCAAAAATCTTTCCTCCCCCTGTCAGATACAGTACCAGAATCAGTCCTGCCAGAAGTATTCCGGCAAAACCAAGTCTTCGCTTGATCAACCGATCAATCCTCCTTAATCATTTCCTGGTTTCTGCTCAGAGGTTCATCCAGCTTTATACTCTCCTGATATACAATACTGCTGTCTCCGTTGATTGAAATCTGTACTTCAGAGACATTTCCACCATCGATCACTGAATTTACGATGGAATAGATCACCGTCTCCGGACTGACTCCCGGAGCAATGTTCCGAAGTCCTTCATCAAAATTCAGATAGCAGATATGATCTTTGATCGACACACCCAGCAGCTTTGTTCCTTTTGGTATGGTAGCAAGCAGTCTGTTATTGGATGGTCCTCGCATCAGCTGTTCCACTACAACCCGTTCCTTCGACTCATTGCTGTTATACCGCACCGTATCCTCTTCCTTTTGCAACTTTTCTCCAGATGAATCTGCATAATACAGCGTAAGCTTCATCTCCTGAAAAGAGTTAATAGAAGAGCCTGTGTTCTGTACAAAATCTTCTGCCTGCTGGTATCCATAAGTATTCCCTTTTTTATCCGTAAGTGGCGTTCCATCTACACAGATCATCACCAGATCCACTCCATCGATCTGCGTCAGTGAACGGACAAGCGCTGCCCTGCACAGAACCTCTCTTACCGTATCCATCTTTCCGTAAGCAGCATTATAGTACAGGATCAGCTTTTCATCCTCCAGAGTGTATCTCTCCAGTTTTACCTTTTTCGGCAATGCCGCCTGTGCCTTCACCTCGTCATCACACTTCTGCAGCGCAGACAGCATTCCTTTTACTTCTTCGTCCACCGACTTTCCTGTTCCATCGTAGTCCTTCGGAACCAACGCCGTTCCGCTCTGATTAATCTGGTAAATCGTGTATTTTGCATCTGCTTTCTGTTCCTTTTTTCTGCATCCCACAATGCCTGTAAGAAGACACACCGCAAGAAGAATGCTTATGATCTGGTAAATTTTTTTCATTCTTCTCATCCTTCCCTCTTGATATAAGTAAGCGGGATCCGGACTGTAAATGTCGTTCCCTCTCCCGGTTCACTGTAGACCTTGATCGCACCGCGGTGCATGACAACCGCATTTCTTGCAATAGAAAGCCCAAGACCGGTTCCGCCGATCTCACGAGAATGGGATTTGTCCACACGGAAAAATCGCTCGAATATATGATCCGTATCTTCTTTCGGAATCCCGATTCCAGAATCCGCAACCTTCAGATAAAAATACTTATGATCCGCATTTAACGACACGTGTACCCATCCGTTCTCTTTATTGTACTTGATCGCATTTTCCACCAGATTCGTGATCACAAGTGCAATCTTTACCTCATCAATCTCCGCTGTCACCGGACGAAAACTCTCAAATACCAGTTCAATATTACTTTTTGCCGCAAGTGGCTGTAATCTTTTGAGAATCCGTTCTACCAGTTCATTAACATCCTGACTCTTAATATTTAAGTTTGCACCCTTCTTATCCAGTTTTACAAGATCCAGAAGGTCATTGATGATCTTATTCTCCCGCTCGATTTCTTCGGACAAATCACCCATGAATTCCCGGTAAATCTCCGTCGGTGCATCCGGCTGCATCAGCAGTGAATCCGCCAGCACCTTCATAGAGGTCAACGGTGTCTTCAACTCATGGGATACATTTGCCACGAACTCTTCTCTCGATGCATCCAGTACTTTATAGCGGTCCCACAACTTATTAAATGCATTGGAAATCCGTTCCGTTTCATCGTAAGCATTTTCATGGAGATAATTATCTCCATAGCCTCCTGCCATCTCCTCGATCGATTGAGACATCCTTTTCAGCGGCCTTACAAGCAGCATACCGATGATTGCTGATAAAAAAATCCCGATAATACTGATTGCAACCGTTGCAATTCTTGCCTTTGTCTGCAATGCCTCTACATTGTCACGCAGACTGTCTGTAGAAACACTGACCAGAATCATTCCTTTTACCGGCTCTTCCCCTTTTTTGACCGGGACTGCCACTTCAATGTACCGGCTCTTTCTGTCATAACTTGCCGGCTTCTCACCGCGGAAGCATTTGACTACATCCTCGGAAATGATCGTCTTTCCCTCCTCCAGATCATAGGTATCTTCCACAATCCGGAATTCATCATCAATAACAAGCACTCTTCCATTGTAAATATTGGATAACTGTGATAGTTCTGTATCGATCACATCAGAAACTCCCGTTTTCAGATAATCAGAATTGACCAGCTGATTACTCAGAATCGTACACTGGTTTTGAATCTCTGCTGTGCGCACGGATACGGTTCTCTGATCATAGCTTTGCAGAATCGCATTCATCAGGATCACACTGGATAATATGACAAATACGCTCAGGATCACCGTTACCCGCACTTGCAGACTTTTTATGAATTTTGGTACAAAAAATTTAACCCCTGAAATAATAGCCAACTCCCCACTTTGTGTAAACGTATTTCGGATCACTTGGATTTACTTCAATCTTCTCGCGCAGTCGTCTGATATGTACATCTACCGTTCTTGCATCTCCCGGATACTCATATCCCCAGACAATATTCAAAAGACTTTCCCTGCTGTAAACCTTATTCGGATTCATTGCAAGAAGCTCCAGAAGATCAAATTCTTTTGCGGTAAGATTCAGTTCCCTGTCCCCGGAAAAAACTCTCCGGCTTTCACAGTCGATCTTCAGATCTCCCTTTACCACAACTTTACCGCTCGCGCTCATCCCGTCTTTTTTAGCGACCCTGCGCATGATTGCCTTCATTCTGGCCTTAACCTCAAGAATGTTGAACGGCTTTGTGATGTAATCATCTGCGCCATATTCCAACCCGAGGATCTTGTCCATATCCTCGCCCTTCGCAGTGAGCATGATGACCGGTACATCTGAGA
>ENA-OZAH01000618-OZAH01000618.1-human-gut-metagenome-genome-assembly--contig:-NODE-618-length-14039-cov-5.549843_pt1 | contig 14039 bp, 10 predicted proteins | sample MGYA00243304_ERZ653505 | MGnify/ENA primary metagenome ERZ653505 (study PRJEB26926, sample SAMN06164925) | human gut metagenome | biome: ENVO:00009003; feature: ENVO:2100002; material: ENVO:00002003...
AGAAGATGAGTGTGGAAAAGTGCTTGCGACGATTATTTCCAGAAAAGGTTCTGCACCACGTGGCGTAGGAACAAAGATGCTTGTATGCGGAGATGGAAGAATCATCGATACAATCGGTGGAGGATGTGTGGAAAGTGAGATTATTCAGAAAGCACTCCTCATGATCCGTATGGAGCAGGAAGGATTCCAGGTATGCAAGGTAGATATGACAGCAGAGGCAGCAGAGGATGAAGGTATGGTCTGTGGCGGCGTTGTTGAAGTCATGCTCGAAAGGGTAAAATAAGCGCTCTGAAAAAAGTTAAAATGATAGTAGTACTTGAGAGTGGAGAATAAGAAAGATGGATGATATCAAAATTTTAAAAGGAAATATTATCTATACAAAGACGAAAGAAGCATTTGAGATATGCGAACACGGTTATCTTGTGTGTAAAGATGGAAAGGTAGAAGGAATCTATCAGACACTTCCGTTTCGACTTGGAGGGGAACCAATTGAGGATCATGGAGATTGTCTGATCATTCCGGGAATGACAGATCTGCATATACATGCACCGCAGTATACATTCCGCGGTACAGGGATGGATCTGGAACTTCTGGAGTGGCTGGAGACGAATACATTTCCGGAGGAAGCAAAATACAAGGATGTATTGTATGCGAATGAGGCGTATGCGAAGTTTGCCAAGAACTTGAAACATAGTTCAACAACAAGAGCATGTGTGTTTGGAACAATTCATAGAAGGCCTACACTTGTTCTGATGGATCATCTGGAAAGAAGCGGTCTGGTTACGATGGTCGGAAAAGTGAATATGGACAGAAATTCACCGGATGAGCTTCGTGAAGGTACACAAGAGTCTGCAGAAGAAACAGTTGAATGGATGAAAGATGTGCAGCACAAAAAGTATAAGAATACGCTGCCAATCCTGACACCTCGTTTCATTCCGAGCTGTACAGACGAGTTACTGGACATGTTAAAGATGGTTCAGATGCGTTATCAGATCCCGGTGCAGTCACATTTGTCAGAGAATCTGTCAGAAATCGAATGGGTAAAAGAGCTTTGTCCATATGCAGAGTTTTATGGAGATGCATATGATCATTTTGGTCTGTTTGGAGCAGATGCACCGACGGTTATGGCGCATTGCGTATACAGTACGGAAGAAGAAATCCAGAGAATGAAAGAGAACGGTGTGTATGTAGCACATTGTCCGGAATCAAATGAGAATCTTTCTTCCGGAATTGCACCGGTAAAACGTTATCTGGAAGAAGGACTTTCTGTGGGACTTGGAAGTGATGTCGCAGGGGGATCGACAGAGAATCTTTTCCGGGCAATGGCACATGCAATTCAGATGTCAAAGATGCGCTGGAGACTTGTCGATCAGAAATATCCGGCATTGAAGTCAGAAGAAGCATTCTATATGGCAACTAAGGGTGGCGGATCCTTCTTCGGAAAAGTCGGAAGTTTTGAAGAAGGATATGAATTCGATGCTGTTGTATTAGATGACAGCAGACTTGAATCCTCCCGTCAGATGAGTGTGAAAGATCGTTTGGAAAGAATGATTTATCTTGCTGATGAGAGAGAAGTGAAAGCAAAATACGTCAGAGGAAATAAAATTATATAAAACACATGAAAAAACCTCAGGTTCGGGTGTTGCAGCACCGTTCTTTGAGGTTTTTTCATTTTCTATTTTAGGAGTTTTAAGTAATTGACTTATTCAATCGATTTTTCAATATTAAAGGTGGATTCTTGTTCCAGTCTCACCAAGAATTCCGTCTTTTGCTTTCTCAAGCAGTGTGATCAGTGACTGTCTTCCAGGTTTGGACTCAGCAAAGTCAAGCGCTGCCTGTACCTTAGGAAGCATAGAACCAGGAGCGAAATGTCCTTCTTCTACATACTGTTTTGCTTCATCAACTGTCACATCGTCAAGCCATTTCTCATCCGGCTTTCCGTAGTTCAGTGCAACTTTCTCAACAGCAGTCAGGATGATGAGGAAGTCTGCGTCGAGCTCTTTGGCAAGGAGAGCACTGGCAAAGTCTTTATCAATAACTGCACTTGCACCTTTCAGGTGGTTGCCCTGGCGCATAACCGGGATTCCACCGCCGCCACAGGCAATTACAAGGTCACCGGAGTCAACCATTGTACGGATTGTACCGATCTCAACGATCTCCTGTGGTTTTGGAGAAGCTACAACACGACGGTATCCGCGTCCTGCATCTTCTTTCATGATATAATCATATTTCTCAGCCATGACATCAGCTTCTTCCTTAGAAAGGAATTTACCGATTGGCTTGGATGGTGTCTCGAAAGCCGGATCATCAGCATCCACGCGAACCTGAGTGATCATTGTAGCAACTGGGATATCATGAATTCCTCTGTTGAACAATTCTTCTCTCAGAGCATTCTGCAGGTCATATCCGATGTAAGCCTGGCTCATTGCAACACATACAGAAAGTGGTGTGTTTGGCTGTTTCTCATCCTCATGTGTTAATGCAATCATAGCGTTGTTGATCATACCAACCTGAGGACCATTGCCATGTGCTACGACTACTTCGCAGCCTTCCTGAATCAGGTCTACGATCGCGCGTGCTGTAATCTTAACAGCAGCCATCTGCTCAGGAAGAGTATTGCCAAGGGCATTTCCGCCGAGGGCAATGACAATACGTTTTTTCTTTTCCATTTTAGGATCCTCCGTATTTACTGTAAAGGTATTGTACAGGTCTGAAAGATTCAGGCCTGTACAATAAGTTACTAATTAAGGTAACTGTGAAACTATTTTTGTCTGAGAAATTTAAACTTACTCAAAAATTCTGGACATTCCTCTCTCTTCGAGTTTCTTCAGGATTTCCTGTGGGTTCTCGAATTTAGCAAGGAAGATCATAGCTGCGATGATGTATGGTTTGAAGCTGGCTTCTTTGTAAAGTGGATCTCTGTAACGATCGAATACGGAAGCGTCAACTTCACCTTCTTCACAGCTTACGCCTGAGATGTCAGCTGGCAGACAGTGCATGTAAAGAGCTTTTCCGTCTTTTGTTGTAGCCATGAGCTCTTCTGTACAAGCCCAGTCTTTGTGCTCTGCATTCTGAGCAAGAAGTTCTTTCTCAAGAGCTTTGATACCTTCTGTATCTCCGTTTCCGTAAAGCTCTGTACGTTTTTCCATAGCTGCAAATGGAGCCCAGCTCTTTGGATATACGATATCAGCATCTTTGAATGCCTCAGCCATGTTGTTAGTCTTCTTGAAGGATCCGCCTGATTTCTTAGCGTTCTCTTCAGCAACTTTCTCAACATCCTCGAATACTTCGTATCCTTCTGGATGAGCAAGAACAACGTCCATTCCGAAACGTGTCATCAGACCGATAATTCCCTGTGGAACAGAAAGTGGTTTTCCGTAAGATGGTGAGTAAGCCCATGTCATAGCAAGTTTTTTGCCTTTCAGGTTCTCAACTCCGCCGAACTCATGGATGATGTGAAGCATATCAGCCATAGCCTGCGTTGGGTGGTCAATGTCACACTGAAGGTTTACAAGTGTAGGTTTCTGCTCAAGAATTCCGTCTTTGTTTCCTTCTGTTACAGCGTCAACAACTTCGTGCATGTATTTGTTACCTTTTCCGATGTACATATCATCACGGATACCGATAACATCAGCCATGAAGGAGATCATGTTAGCTGTCTCACGAACTGTCTCACCATGAGCAACCTGAGATTTTCCTTCGTCAAGATCCTGAACCTCAAGACCAAGAAGGTTACAAGCAGAAGCGAAAGAGAAACGTGTACGTGTGGAATTGTCACGGAACAGAGAAATTCCAAGTCCGCTCTCGAATACCTTTGTGGAAATGTTGTTCTCTCTCATGTAACGAAGAGCATCAGCTACTGTAAATACAGCCTCGATCTCGTCGTCTGTTTTCTCCCATGTAAGGAAGAAGTCACCATTGTACATCTCTTTGAAGTTGAGTGCGTTCAGTTTGTCAATATATCCCTGTAATTTTGCGTCCATCTTTAAAATCCTCCTGATTAAAATGAATTATTTGTTTTTAGGTTTATTAGCCAAGGCAGTTCCGGCCGGAAATTATCCGGTCAGAACGCCATAGGTTCAATGAATTGGTTGCGTGATCACACGCAAATGCGTTAGCAAATACTGAATTACTCAGCGTAAGACAGTGGAAGTGCAGCGTATACTGCAGCACATGTTACGAGATCCTGTTTCCATGTCATCTCGTTTGGTGCGTGAGCCTGAGCCTCTGCTCCAGGTCCGAATCCGATACATGGGATTCCGTTTCTACCCATAATAGATACACCGTTTGTAGAGAATGTCCACTTATCTGTCAGAGGACGAGCCTGACGCATCTCAAGTGTGTCAGCAGCACCGATTCTCTGATCTCCGTAAAGTCCTGTGTAAGCTTTCTCAAGAGCCTTAGTTACTTTGTGATCCTTCGGAATAGCCCATGTTGGGAAGTAGCACTCGATCTCGTATACACATCCTGTGTAGGACGGACGATCATAGTTGTACATAGAAACAACAACGTCATCACCGTATTTCTTAACGCTTGGCAGGTTACGGATCTCATCTAAGCAGCTCTCCCATGTCTCTCCGAATGTCATACGACGGTCAAGAGATACAGCACAGGAATCTGCTACTGCACAACGGCTTGGTGATGTGTAGAAGATCTGAGATGTTGTAACTGTTCCACGTCCAAGGAAACGAGCCTCTTCGTAGTCAGGGTTGAATTTCGGGTTAAGCATTTTAACAAGACCTTTGATCTCTGTCTCGTCAGCGTCATCGTTCTCGTTAAGAGCACGAACATCCTGAAGAATGTCAGCCATCTTGTAGATCGCGTTGTCTCCACGCTCCGGAGCAGAACCGTGACAGGAAACTCCCTTAACATCGATACGGATTTCCATACGTCCTCTCTGTCCACGGTAGATACCACCGTCTGTAGGCTCTGTAGAAACTACGAACTCCGGACGAATCTTGTCTTCGTTGATGATGTACTGCCAGCAAAGTCCGTCACAGTCTTCTTCCTGAACTGTACCAACAACCATTACTTTGTATCCTTCTGGAATGAGTCCGAGATCTTTCATGATCTTTGCTCCGTATACACCAGATACGATACCGCCACACTGGTCAGATACTCCACGTCCACCGATCTCTGTCTCTGTCTCGTATCCATCGTATGGATCGAATTTCCAGTTATCGATGTTACCGATACCTACTGTATCGATATGTGCGTCAAATGCGATGATCTTGTCGCCAGTTCCCATGAATCCCATAACATTTCCCTGTGGGTCGATGACAACTTCGTCAAATCCAACTTTCTTCATCTCAGCAGCGATTGTCTCTACGTGAGCTTTCTCATCACAGCTTTCTCCCGGATTTTTTACGATAGCACGAAGGAAAGCAGTCATGTCTTTCTCATAGCCTTTTGCATACTCTTTGATTTTGTTAAGATCCATTGTTCTTCTCCTTTTGAAATAAAATCTTGTTTTGGTGTTACAGTTTCTTCTTATTGTATTGCGAGAAATGATTATCTCTCATTTCCGTCCCAGACAATTGATTTGTATCTATCCGGATCAGTGTCTCCCTCAGTAGAGAAGAGAAGTACTCTTGAGTTCTCATCCAATCCGAGGTGCTCTCTGAGCGGTTTGTACTCATCCATTGTCATGATGCACGCAAGTGTTCCAAACGGTGCGGCTCCGGATTCTCCGGAAGTAACAGGCTGATCACCTTTGAAAGGTGCAGCAAGCATACGCATACCTTTGGCAGCAACCCAGTCAGGTGTTGCGATAAATGTATCAACGTGGTTTTTCAGGATATCCCATGAAATTGTGTTCGGCTCTCCACAGGCAAGACCAGCCATGATTGTAACCATGTCTCCGTCTACGATGCGGATAGCTCCGTCCTTAGCACATGCTCCTTTGTAAAGACATGCAGCAGGCGCAGCTTCAACAACAACAACTTTCGGTGGATTTTCCGGATAGCGGTTAGCGAAGAATCCCTGAACTGCTCCGGCAAGTGAACCAACACCAGCCTGAATAAATACATGTGTCGGACGCTCACATCCAGCTTCATGAAGCTGATCATCAGCCTCGTTAGCCATTGTTCCGTATCCCTGCATGATCCATGCCGGAATCTCTTCATATCCGTCCCAGGCTGTATCCTGAACCATTACGCCGTTCTCTGTCTTCTCTGCCATAGCGTTAGCCATACGAACACATTCGTCGTAGTTTTCCTCTTCGATTGTAGCTTTCGCTCCTTCTTTCAGGATGTTGTTCAGTCTTGTCTGAGTGGATCCCTTCGGCATAAGTACTACAGATTTCTGTCCAAGCTTGTTCGCTGCCCATGCAACACCACGTCCGTGGTTACCATCTGTTGCAGTGAAGAAAGTAGCCTGTCCGAATTCATTACGCAGTTCGTCAGATGTAAGAACGTTGTAAGGAAGTTCTGAAACATCCTTTCCTGTCTGCTTTGCAATGTAGCGAGCCATTGCGAAAGATCCGCCGAGCACTTTAAATGCGTTCAGTCCGAAACGATAAGACTCATCTTTTACATAGACTTCTTTCAGTCCAAGGTATGCAGCCATGTGATCCAGTTTTACAAGTGGTGTAACACTGTACTGCGGGAAGCTCTCATGGAATGCGCGAGCTTTCGCTACATTCTCAAGTGACATTACCTGAAGCTGAGAGTCATCTGTTTTTGGCATTTCGTTTACTGCCCATTTGATAGTTTCCATTATAGTGACCTCCTTAAATTAATACGTGTCATTTGCCCATGTAACTGTAAAGTGTGAATTTCGATATCCCCAAATACGAAGAAACTTTATCACCGGACTTTGTAATAAGGAAAGCACCGGCATGATCCAGATACTGGACAACAGCAACTTTGTCGTCTTTGTTCATCATTGCAACTGGCTTTCCGACCTTTGCAACGGCCTGCTCGATCAACAGATCCAGAAGTTCATTTACATTATGTGTGATCTGCCGTGGCGAATCACCTGTAAGATCCGGAAGATTGTCTTTCGTAGCGATCAAAGACTGAATTGCTGTACTCGCAGCTGTAAAAGCTGTGATGTCATAGTTTAATGAGAAGATGTAAGAGATTGATCCGTCATCGTCTCTTATATAGAAGGTACTCGATTTCAGGATCCGTCCATCTTCTGTTTTAGTAAGATAGGAAAGCTTATCATGAATCGTTGACGGATCCGACTGAAGTGTCTCAAGAACAATTCCTGAAGGACCATCTCCGGTCTGTCGGTTCGATACATGTCCGTTCTCGATGTACACAATCGATTTCTCCAGATCTTTTGTCTTCAAATCATGAATTGCAATCTCACAGGAACTTCCAAATTGAATTGCAAGTCCGTGTGCAAGTTGCTTAAGAAAATCTAAGGTATGACGCATATGTCCACCTGCCTTTCTACATGCTTTCTGTCTTCATAATCCCATAATATCATAAAAATCACGATAGTCAATACCTTTCCTAAAAATTTTTTAGGTAACAAAAAACTTTTTTAGATTTCTTGTTGCATTTAGACAATTTAGATGTTATTCTATGTGTATCAGAGATATTGATGTACGAAATGCACATAACGGGCAGATAGCATTTTAACATCAAAGTGTAGAAATTCATAAAAAGGAGAGGTTACAATTATGTTGATCTTAGGTAATGGTAGAGTTGTGACAAGAAACCCTGAATGTCCTTATATGGAAGAGGGCGCAGTAGCAATTGATGGCAAAGTAATCTGTAAGGTTGGACCAACAGATGAGTTGAAGAAGGCTTATCCAGATGCAGAGTTTATTGATGCAAAAGGCGGAGTGATTATGCCGGCATTCATTAATACTCATGAACATATCTATAGTTCTTTTGCAAGAGGACTTGCTATTAATGGATACAATCCAACAGGATTGCTCAGCATTCTTGAAGGAATGTGGTGGACACTGGATAGAAACCTGACACTGAATGATACTTATTTAAGTGCTATGGCTACTTATATTGATTCTATTAAGAACGGTGTAACAACAGTATTTGACCATCATGCAAGCTTTGGAGCTATCAAAGGTTCCTTATTTGAAATTGAGAGAGCAGCGAAGGAAACAGGAATTCGTTCCTGTCTCTGTTATGAAGTTTCCGACAGAGATGGAAAAGACAAGGCCAGAGAGTCTGTAATGGAGAATGCAGAATTTATTCGTCATGCACTGAAGGATGACAGCGGAATGATCGCCGGAATGATGGGTATGCATGCACAGTTCACAATCTCAGATGAGACAATGGAACTTGCAGCAGCAAACAAACCGGATGAAGTTGGTTATCATATTCATGTTGCAGAAGGAATTGAAGATCTGCATCACTGCCTGAAACATTATGGAAAGAGAATTGTTGACCGTCTGATGGACTTCAATATTCTTGGAGAGAAGACACTGCTTGGACATTGTATCTACATCAACCCACATGAGATGGATCTGATCAAAGATACAAACACAATGGTTGTTCATAATCCGGAATCCAATATGGGAAATGCCTGCGGATGCCCTCCGACAATGGAACTTGTACACAGAGGAATCCTTACAGGACTTGGAACAGATGGATATACACATGATATGATGGAATCCTTCAAAGTGGCAAATATTCTTCATAAACATCACCTTTGCGATCCAAATGCAGCATGGGGAGAAGTTCCGACAATGCTGTTTGAGAACAATGCAAAGATTGCAGGACGTTATTTCGACCAGAAGCTCGGAGTTCTTGAAGAAGGCGCAGCAGCAGATGTGATTATTGTTAATTACAATCCGCTGACACCAATGAATGAGAATAACATCAATGGTCACCTTGTATTCGGAGTAACTGGACACGATGTTGTGACAACTGTTGCAAACGGTAAAGTATTGATGAAAGACAGAAGACTGACAGAGATTGACGAAGCGAAAGTTATGGCAGACTGCAGACAGGCAGCAGCCGAACTTGGAAAACGTATCAACAGTCGTTAGGCTTAGATTGACGGATACTGTTCATTAATGTTAACATATATAACAAATGTGGACAGTATCTTTGATCGCACATTTCGTCAAAACTAACCGGAAAGGACAATAAAATAATGAAAGAAAAGAAATCAGAAGCACCTCGCAGAGGAAACGAAGAACTGTTTAAGTGGGATGGTAACCCGACATTCGGTCAGATACTTCCGCTTGCTGCCCAGCATGTACTTGCAGCAGTTGTAGGATGTGTTACACCGGCGATTCTGGTTGCGAATGCAGCGAATAATGCAGGCGGAAATGTAAACATGGGTCTCTTGATCCAGATGTCACTTGTATTTGCAGCATTATCAACATTCCTTCAGCTGTATGGAAATAAGATCCATCTTGGATCTGGACTTCCGGTCATCATCGGTGTAAGTTTTGCTTATGTTCCGACAATGACAGCAATTGCAGCACAGGCTCAGGACGTTAACACAATTTTTGGCGCGATGATCATAGGTGGTATCGTAGCAATTGTCGTTGGACTTACTATTAAACAGATCAGAAAGGTGTTCCCACCACTGGTAATCGGAACTGTTATCTTTGCGATCGGTCTGTCTCTTTATAAGACAGCTATTAACTACATGGCAGGAAACTCCGCGAACACATATGAAGTGATCGTAGAGCAGAGAGGTCAGACAGCAGCACTTGTGTATGGTTCCTGGCAGAACTGGCTTGTATCCCTTGTAACACTGGCAATCGTAATCGGGCTGAACCATTACGGAAAAGGACTTTTCAAACTTGCATCTATCCTGATCGGTCTGGTCTGTGGATATGTACTTGCATTGTGCTTTGGAATGGTTGATTTTTCAGCACTTTCAAACGCAGGTTGGTTCCAGCTTCCACAACCGTTCGCTTTCGGTGTAAAATTCGATATCTCAGCGATTATCCCGCTGGCGATTTTGTTCCTTGTCAATTCCATTCAGGCAATGGGAGATTTCTCCGCTACAACAAGTGGTGGTATGGATCGTCTTCCTACTGACCAGGAGCTCAACGGTGGTATCATCGGTTATGGTATCAGTAATATCGTAAGTGCATGTTTCGGATGTCCTCCGACAGCAACTTACAGCCAGAACGTAGGTATTGTTGGTTCTACAAAAGTTGTAGCAAGAAAGGTATTTTCACTTTCAGCATTTATCCTTCTGATTGCAGGATTGATTCCGAAATTCTCAGCACTTCTGAGAACAATTCCTCAGTGTGTACTTGGTGGAGCAGTAGCATCTGTATTCGCAGGTATCGCAATGACAGGTATCAAGCTTCTTGTAAGTGAAGGTATGTCTACAAGGAATACAACAGTTGCAGGATTATCTATTGCAATCGGTATGGGTGTATCCTTAAGTAACGGATGCTTAAATCAGATGACATCAACAATTTACAATGGATTAGGAATGACAATGGGACTTGAGAACTTCCAGTCCATCATCAATAACACATTTGCATCATCACCGGTTGTACTGGCGACAATTTTTGCAGTTATTTTGAATTTGGTTCTTCCGAAAGATCCAAAGCCGGAGGCAAAATAAAAGGAAACAGATCTTTGAGAAAAGACAGGTTCTTGGGGAATGATCTGTCAGAGATTTCAAAGATTTAATCATTACGGAAGAACCTGCCGATGGCAGGTTTTCCGTGATAAAAGAAAAAAAGAGAGGTAAAAAGTATGAGTGAAATTATGAGACCTATGTCATTTGAACAGCTTTTAAACTGGACATTGACAGAGTACAAAGAGAATGGAACAGTATTTGGAGAGCGTCATCCATATCATGCGGACAGCAAGTTCAACCGCACAATCTTCGGACGCGATCTTGAGACACCAATCGGACCGGCAGCAGGTCCAAACACTCAGCTGACACAGAATATTATCGCAGCTTACTACACAGGAAGCCGTTTCTTCGAACTGAAGACAGTTCAGGTAATGGACGGAGACGAGCTTGCAGCATGCATCAACAGACCATGTATCAAGGCTGATGACGAGTGCTACAACTGTGAGTGGTCTACAGAGCTGTTTGTTCCACAGGCAATGGAGGAGTACATCAAAGCATGGTTCCTTCTGAAAGTGATCTCAAAAGAATTCGGACTTGGAAGCATGGACGGATTCCAGTTCAACATCAGTGTTGGATATGATCTTGCCGGAATCAAATCAGAGAAGGTTGACACATTCCTGAACACAATGCAGCATGCACAGGATTCAGAGATTTTCAAGCACTGCAAGGCTTATCTTCTTGAGCATGTTGATCTGTTCAAGAAAGTGACAGCAGAAGATATTGAAAGCATTTCCGGTGATATCTGTAATTCTGTTACAATCTCTACACTTCACGGATGCCCTCCGGAAGAAATTGAGAAGATCGCAATGTATCTGATCACAGAAAAGGGATTCCATACATTTATCAAATGTAACCCGACACTTCTTGGATACGAGTATGCAAGAAAGACAATGGATGACATGGGATACGATTATATCGCATTCGGTGACTTCCACTTCAAAGACGACCTGCAGTACGAGGATGCTGTTCCGATGCTGAACAGACTGATCACTGTCTGTCAGGAAAGAAACCTGGAGTTTGGTGTGAAGATCACTAACACATTCCCGGTTGATGTAAAACAGAACGAACTTCCAAGTGAAGAGATGTATATGTCAGGAAAATCTCTGTATCCACTTTCCATCTCCGTAGCAAATATGCTGGCAAGAGATTTCGGTGGAAAACTGAGAATCTCCTATTCAGGTGGTGCTGATTTCCATAACATCGAAGGAATCATCGATGCAGGAATCTGGCCGGTAACAATGGCTACAACAATCCTGAAACCAGGCGGATATGACAGACTTTGCCAGATTGCAGGACTTCTTGAGAAAGAAGGCGTTATATTCACAGGTATCGACGCTGCCAAGACAGAGAAACTGGTTGAAGAAGCAAAGACAAGCCCATATCATGTAAAGGCTGTAAAACCGCTTCCGTCCAGAAAGATCAACAAACAGGTTCCGCTGATCGACTGCTTCATCGCTCCTTGTAAAGAAGGATGCCCGATCCACCAGGATATCACAACATATCTGCAGCTTGTAGAAGCTGGTAAATATGAAGAAGCTATGGATGTTATCACAGAGAAGAATCCACTTCCATTCATTACAGGAACAATCTGTGCACATGCTTGTATGGGCAAATGTACACGTAACTTCTATGAGTCACCGGTACATATCCGTGAGATGAAGCTTGAGGCAGCTCAGAACGGATACGAAGCACTGATGAACAAGCTGACAGCACCTGCAATCACAAAAGAAGGTAAGGCAGCAGTGATCGGTGGAGGACCGGCTGGTATGGCAGCTGCTTACTTCCTGCGCAGAGCCGGAATGGCAGTTACAGTATTTGAGAAGAACGACGCTCTCGGCGGTGTTGTTCGCCACGTGATCCCAGAGTTCAGAATTCCGGGAACATCTATCGATAAAGATGCAGCACTTCTTGAGAAGATGGGCGTTGAAGTTCGTCTGAACACAGAAGTAAAAGATACAACAGCACTGAAAGCAGAAGGATTTACAACAGTGATCCTTGCAGTAGGAGCTTCTGAGCCTGGAGTATTAAGACTTGAGCAGGGTGAAGCTAAGAATGCACTCGAGTTCCTGGCTGACTTCAAGGCAAATGACGGAAAACTTGATATCGGTAAGAACGTTGTAGTTATCGGTGGTGGTAACACAGCAATGGATACAGCAAGAGCAGCAAAACGTACAACAGGCGTTGAACATGTATATCTTGTATACAGAAGAACAAAACGCTATATGCCGGCAGACGAAGAAGAGCTGGTAATGGCAGTAGAGGACGGCGTAGAATTCATGGAACTCCTTTCTCCTGTTAAACTTGAGAATGGAAAACTGATCTGCGAAGTTATGGTTCTTGGCGATATGGATGCTTCTGGAAGAAGAGGCGTTGTTAAGACGGGAGAACTCAAAGAGATCCCGGCTGATACAGTGATCGCAGCTGTTGGTGAAAAAGTTCCGACTGCTCTTTACGAGGCAAATGGAATCAACGTAAATGACAGAGGACGTGCTCTTGTAAATGAAGAGACATTAGAGACAAACGTAGAGAACGTTTACGTTGTTGGTGACGGACTTGGCGGACCGGCTACAGTAGTAGAAGGTATCCGTGATGGTCTCAAAGCTGCTCAGGCAGTGATCGGAGAGACTCTTGTAAGAGATTTCGATGCAGAGACAGATGAAGCTGTTGTATACGGGAGAAAGGGTAATCTAGAAGACGTACGCGAAGACAGCACAGAGGCTAAGAGATGTCTTAACTGTGCAGGAATCTGTGAGAACTGTAAGGAAGTTTGCCCGAACAGAGCAAATGTAGCAATCAAGGTTCCTGGACTGGAGAAACATCAGATTATCCATGTGGATTACATGTGTAATGAATGTGGTAACTGTAAGAGCTTCTGTCCATACGACAGTGCTCCGTACCTGGATAAATTCACATTATTCATGGACGAGAACGATATGGCAGACAGCAAGAATCAGGGATTCGCAGTACTGGATAAAGATGCAGTACACTGCAAGGTTCGTTTCTGTGGAGAGATCCTCGACTGGACACTTGGAGAAGAGACAAAGATTCCGGAAGCACTTCAGAAAGTAATGGAGACTGTTTGCAAGGACTACACATATCTGTTAAGATAATAGCAGAAGGTTTATGTGAGATTGCTCCGGTGGAAATTGAGTGAGACTAGAGTGATAATATGTGAGATAGATAGCTCACAGGCATCTGCCTGTGGGCTATCTTCTTTTCAAAAGACGCAGAAATATAGAAAGAAGGGATCTGTAAAATGATAAGCTATTTCAGAGATGACAGACTTTGTGAAGCAGACTCTTTCTTATCGGTAGTAAAGCCTGACTATACAGAATGTCCGATGATAGCTGCTGTCGGTGCGGGAGGAAAGACCTCTACATTGAGAAGGCTTGCAGAAGAGTATGCGCTGATGGGGAAAAAGGCAATTGTTCTTACAACAACTCATATGAGAGCTGTCTCTTATACACATCTGACGCTGCCGACGACTAGTCGAGTGTAGATCT
>ENA-OZAH01000620-OZAH01000620.1-human-gut-metagenome-genome-assembly--contig:-NODE-620-length-13988-cov-4.918969_pt1 | contig 13988 bp, 10 predicted proteins | sample MGYA00243304_ERZ653505 | MGnify/ENA primary metagenome ERZ653505 (study PRJEB26926, sample SAMN06164925) | human gut metagenome | biome: ENVO:00009003; feature: ENVO:2100002; material: ENVO:00002003...
CGAGATCTAGTACGGTCTCGTGGGCTCGGAGATGTGTATAAGAGACAGATATTTACAAATACAATGAATTGTGGGAAAATATGATATAACAAGATCGTATAAGGAGGTTCCCATATGAAGAGAAAAAAGATAATTGCTTTACTTTGCGTAGCAGCGACTAGTGCAAGTCTTGTTACTCCGGTAATGGCAGAAGAGAATCAAGCTACAGGAACTACACAGGAAGCGGCTGTGGATCAGGAAGCACCAGTCGAAGAAGCGGATGAGAGCAATGTAGAACAAAAGGAAGAATCAAATGCAGATGTAGAACAGTCAGAGACTGAAAAAGTAGTTTCAGAAGAGAAAAACGAGCCGTCTGAAAACATAACAGAAGATACAGAAAACGAAACATCAACAGATGAAACAGTTTCGGACAAGAATCTGACAGAATCACTAGATGTTGATGAAGAAGTGAAAGATGGATTTGTTGAAGAAGACGGTAGTGTATATTATTATGAAGCAGGAAAAAAAGTAACAGATACTATTCGCGACTTTAAAGACGAAACTGGATTTGAATATTCATGCTATTTCGATTGTTATGGAAGAATGATGATCGATAGTGAGGAATGGGTTGAATACACGGATGAAAATGGGAAATCGCATGATGGAATTATACGGGCAGATGAAAATGGATATTTAATTATCGATGATTGGTATCAGAATCAGGATGGCTCATGGAATTATTATAAAAAGGATTTCATTAGAGCAGAGGATGAAGTTGTAGAAAAATATGGCAAACAATACTATTTGGATTCAGATGGGATTCTAGTAACTGATTCTCAACTTACTATTGGTGGACAGTTGTATCAGGCGGATGCATCTGGAGCAATCACATTGATTCAGGCTTCAGCAAAGGAACATTGGGTGAAGACAAACGGAAAATGGTACTTATTTGTTGATAACAAACTTGTTAAAGATAAATTCTACCTTTATAAAGGGGATTATTATTATTTTGACAATAATGGAGAAATGCAGACAGGTTCGTTTGATACAGAAGACGGAAAAGCTTATATAGCGGATTCAAATGGTATCGTTATTTATACACCAACTGAAGGATGGAATAAAACAAAAGACGGAAAAACATGGTGCTATTATAAAAAAGATAGTGACGGTAATCTTTATCTTCTTAGAGGGGAATTCCTTTCATATAGTGGTTCAAAATACTACCTCGATGGGAATGGCGTTATGGCAACTGGAGTATTTGAAGCCCGGGAAGATGATGGTTATTATTATTACTTTGCCAATAATAGTGGCGAAATTCAGCAAAAGTCAGATTGGATTCACCATGAGGGAGAATGGTATTATTCAAAAGACGGAAAGTTGTACGCTGATGGAGTTAAAACAATTGGTGGTAAAAAATACTATTTCATGTATAATGCAACGATGCTTTCAGGGTATCTTACAGAAACATATCATGACGGCAGTGAAACTCATTATATGACAAATGATTCTGGAGTGATCCAGGAAACAAACGACTGGGTTAAGTATGATGGTGCGTGGTATTTCTGGAGAGATGGCGATATATTGAAAAATGGCATTTATGACATTTGGGGAAAGAAGTATTACTTTAACTATGATGGAGAGATGCAAGTAGGAAGAATTGAGGTTCATGATAGTAATACATTGTACCTGACAGATTCTTCAGGAGCTCTTATAAATACGCCGGAATGGAATACGTACAAAAATAATTGGTATTACATGAATGCAGATGGAAGTGTACGTAAAAATGAGTTCATAAAGTATGGAAATGATCTTTACTATGTTGACTCTGAAGGTAAAATGGTGACTGGAGATTTCTACTTTAATGGGAACAGCTATCATACAGATTCCGATGGAGTTATTCTGAAAAATGACTGGTATCAGGAAGGATATGATTGGTATTATGCAGGAGAAGATGGAGCTTTATTGACACATAGTTGGAAATCAGGTGCAGGTGACGTTTGGTATTACTTAAATGAATCAGGTGCAATGGCTAAAGGAATGTGCTGGGTTTATAATAAGGGTGATTATGATAACGGCAAGTATGAATACTTTGATGATAATGGTATTTGGCAGGAAAATAATCCTATCAAAAAGAATGATTGGTCATTGGTTGATGGCAAGTGGTATTATTACAGTGAGGGCAAGCCATATACAGGATGGGTTGGATCTTACTATATCAGTCATGGTGTAATGTGCACAAATACTTATATAGAGGAAGACGATGACAATAACGCAGATTATTATGTAGATCACCAGGGGGTTTATCAGAGAAATAGCTGGGTTAAAATACCAGGATATGAAGGAGAATATAGTTGGAGATATGCTGGAACAGACGGAAAAATTTTGAAAAATGTGTGGGTCGGTGATTATTACATTAATGGATCAGGTTACATGGTTTCAAATGGAATTGTAGATACAGGATACTATGGCTTATGTAAATTTGCAGACGACGGAAAATTTATTGGCTATGTGAAAAAGTCGGATTGGAATAAAGTTGGTGATAAATGGTATTACGTTGATAGTAATGGGTCACTGTTAAAAGGAAGACAAGTAATCGGAGGAAAAACATATTACTTTAAGGAATGGAATTATGAAATGTATGCAAACACAACAGTATATGATGATATTAATCATGAAGTAGTGTTTGTGGGATCGGATGGTACAGTTTCAAAAGCAAATGGCTGGCAATTAGGAGAATATGGCCAATGGTATTATCTTGAAAACGGAATTCCGAAGAACGGATGGTTTAACTATGGAGGAAAGAGATATTACCTTTCACCGTCGACAAGGACAGGATATAGAGAAGTATGGGATGAAGATACCGGAGAAGGCGAGTATTATTTCTTTGATCAGGACGGAGCAGTTTGTGAACCGAATGACGGATGGTTTTCTATCAAATCTGACGGTCAGACTTATTGGTATTATATAAAGAATGGAGAACCAGTCAGAGATAGTTGGTACAATGGTCATCGTTTCGGTTGGGATGGTGAGATGTATACTGGAAGCATATGGACAGGTACAGATGAAATTTATGTATATGATGACAATGGTTATCTTCTGAAAAATGGTTGGCATAAGCTGGATGGCGTTTGGTATTATACAGATGCAAAAGGAAGAGCATATACCGGAGAAAGAAAGATTAATGGTACAACATACTGGTTCGCAAATGATGGTATTTGGGTAAAATAGTAAATTAGTTAAAGTGGTGAAAAATAGTTGAATAATTTAGGGGCAGTCATTAATGGCTGCCCCTTTTGGTGGTGAGAATAGTATCGTGATTTTTATAGAAATATTGCTGAAACTATTGAAGAAATATAGACAAAGTGGGATGATTGCGATAGAATGATAATCGTGACAGATTGCTTTGCGATAGTGGAGGAGGAGCAAAAATGTATAAGAGGAAGTTATTTTATGCGATGTGCTGCCTTACAGCGGTACTTGCGATAGGCTGTGGAAAGAAAGACAGTACGGATACAAAGAATCCAGAACAGGTAGAAAGTCAGGATACTACGAAGACAGACGATGAAAATAAGAGTGATACAAAGAACGATACAGAACAGACAGACGATAAGAAAGAAGAATCAGAGAAAACAAAAAGTGTCATGAAGATTTATTCTATCAATATGAGTTCAGGAGAGATCCAGACAGAAGATGTGGAGACAGATTCTTTAAATGAAGAAAAGATTTGGTCATTACTTCAGGAAAAGTTAGTGATCACTTCAGAATGTGGGATGAATTCTTTCAAAGTGAACGAAGAAGAGAAGACGATAGATCTTGATGTAGATGAAGGATTTGGGAATTATATTCGTTCCATGGGAACAACAGGAGAAACGGAAGTGCTTGCATGTGTTGTAAACACGTATCTGGACAGCTTCCAGTGTGAGAAGATCAAGATAACAGAAGCAGGACGTACATTTGAGACAAGTGGTGCAGTTCTGGCAGGTTATATGACAAAGCAATAGGAAGCGGGGATGTGAAAAAAAGTGAAAAAATTATTAAAAAAATGTACGGTATTATTGTTGACAGCGGCAATGTCTATTACAGCGCTACCGGTGACGGCATGGGCTGAGACTCCGGCAGAGTCAGCAGTGATGGGAGCGGAGACAGCTACGGATCATGTAGATGAGAATGCAGTAGATGAAAAACAGGCAGCCGGTACTGAACAGCGCCTAAATTATATGTACATAGATCAGCCTTATCTGGAAACACCGAATACACAGAAGGTAGTGGTATCCTGGGGAGATGGTTCCGAGGGGATTGAACAGATGACCGCAACTGTGCAGGGACCAGTAGGAGAAGAAGTGTGGACTGCAGCACAGGAAACAGATGATATATATCTGTTTGAAAGAGCTTATACAGAGCAGGAAAGGGGAGTCTATTCTGTTACAGAACTGCACGTTGCAATTGCGGGAAATGTATATGATTATTCCCTTGCAGATCTTGGAATAGAAGCACTCTTTGGTGTAGATGAAAAATATGAAGGAATCGAAGAGTTACAGCCGGTAAGTGAGGAAGAGGTATCAGCAGATATTGCGGCATACAATATTGATGAATCCGGAAATGTTACTGAGCAGTCAAGTATCGAGGAGGCAATTGTTCAGGCAGAACAGGAAATTCCAGCAATGATGAGTGATGACGGAGTTCAGACACAGTCATCTAATATTGTAGTAGCACTTGATCCAGGACATGATTCAACACACGCTGGCGCATCAGCAAACGGCGTACGAGAAGAAGTCCTTACATTAAAGATTGCACAGTATTGTAAAGCAGAACTGGAAGAGTATGCAGGCGTATCAGTCTACATGACAAGAACAACAGCAGACTGTCCGCATCCGGGCGGAAGTTCTGCTCACGATATTGATCAGAGAGTAGCTGATGCAGCGGCAGCTGGAGCAAGTGTCTATGTCAGCTTTCATTTGAATTCATCTCTATCTTCAGCAGCAAAAGGTGCAGAAATAATCATTCCGAACACAAACTGGAAACCACAGGTCGGAAATGACGGAAAGAAACTGGCTACACTGATCGAGTCAGAACTTGTTGGGCTGGGACTGGAAGAAAGAAAAATTTATTCAAAAAATACAACTGTGAATGAACGTTATGAGGATGGCTCTCTTTCAGATTATTTTACAGTTCAGATTTCTGCAAAGGAGCATGGAATTCCGGGAATTATAGTGGAACATGCGTTTGTGACCAATACATCGGATGTAAATAATTTTCTAAATAATGAAGCTGGACTGAAGAAACTTGGTGTTGCCGATGCGACTGGAATTGCGAAATATTTTGGTCTGTCAAAGGGACAGTGGTACAAGGATTCTACTGGTTGGTGGTATGCATCTGGAACAAGCTATTTAAAAAATCAGTGGGCACAGATTAGTGGAAGCTGGTATTATTTTGATTCTAATGGCTATATGGAGACTAGCTGGCAGAAAATTAGTGGAAAATGGTCATATCTAGGTGGAACAGATGATGGAATTATGCGAATCGGTTGGCAAAAAATAGGAACCAATTGGTATTATTTTAATTCAAGTGGATATATGTTAACTGGTTGGCAAAAAATAGGAACCAAGTGGTACTATTTCGGTGAATCTGACGATGGAGCAATGCGAATCGGTTGGCAGAAGATTGGTGGAGACAGGTATTATTTTGGTGAAGCTAATGATGGAGCAATGAAGAGCGGTTGGCAGAAAATAGGAGAGTTCTGGTACTATCTAGGCAGTTCAAATGGTGGATATCTGCAAACAGGTTGGCAGAAAATCGGTGGAAACTGGTATTATTTTAGTGATAAAGAGAATGGAGCAATGAAGAATGGCTGGCAGAAAGTTGGAAGCACATGGTACTATTTGGGGAGTGCAGACGACGGCTACATGCAGACTGGATGGAAAAAGCTGGGAACAAACTGGTATTACTTTGGTGAATCCAATGATGGAGCAATGCGAACCGGTTTTGCAAAAGTAGGTGGCGATTGGTATTACTTTGGTGGAACAGACGATGGAGCAATGAAAACCGGTTGGCAGAAAATAGATGGAACATGGTATTTCTTTAATGATGATGGAATGTATGATTCTACCAAGAAATATGATGAGATTCCGGGGATAAATGATGACAAAATAAATGGAAGTGCCGGCACAAACAATTCGAATACAAATTCTAATGTTGTTGAGGGGACGTATTTGATTGAAGGAGATACCGAAGTAACAGTGGATCAGATGGTAGCTTATTTTGAGGCAAGTAAGAAAGCTTATCCGGAAGATGTAATGCGAAAAGGTGGGGCGGCTACAATCAGAGATTTTTGTCAGATTTATTACGAAGAAGCTGTGGCAGAAGGAATTAAAGCAGAAGTTGCATTTGTACAGGCGATGAAAGAGACAGGTTGGTTACAATTTACAGGTGTTGTGAAAGCAGAGCAGTATAATTTTGCGGGCATGGGAGCAACAGGAAATAGTGTTTCAGGTGAATCATTTAAAGATGTAAGAGAGGGTGTACGTGCACAAATTCAGCATTTGAAGGCATATGGATCAACAAAATCTTTAAATCAGACATGCGTAGATAATCGTTTTAAGTATGTTGAACGAGGAAGTGCAATTTATGTAGAATGGTTAAGTATACCTAATAATCCTAAGAAAAAAGGATGGGCAGCTGCCAAAGGATATGGTGTTGATATTGTGAAGATGATACAAAAGCTCAAGAAAATGTAAAAATTGATACTAGTTATTTCAACAGGGAAGGAAATGAAAGATGAGTTGGAGCAAGTGAACCGAGCAGTGATGCGGGGGCAGGTTCTTCCGATTCATCAGGAGATGACGCATGTTTGGATGATGGATTCTTATACTAGAACAGTAAGAATGCAGAAAGTATTCTTGAATAATTAATTAAGAAAGAGAAAAAGAGATGGGGGCCGTGTGTTCCCATCCCTTTTAAGGTATAAGAAGAAATATGTCATTAGTATCAAATTTATTTATTATATTTGTAGCCGGGGCTGTGCTTTTGTATTACCTGCTTCCAAAAAAGATGCGATGGTGGGGGCTTCTTTTAACAAGCTACATTTATTATCTTGCTGCAGGGACAAAGTACTTTCCATTTTTACTTTTCTCAACGATAATCACTTATCTCTGTGGATTGGCGATAGAACATGAAGTGAATCAAGATAAAAAGAAAGCAAAACGATATCTGATCATAGGGCTGATTCTTAATTTTGGAATGCAGATTTTATTGCCGTTAGGTATTTCATTTTACACGTTTCAAACATCAGGATATTTGCTTGACATATATTGGAAAAGAGATCATGCAGAGAAAAATATTTTCCGTTATGCATTGTTCGTATCCTATTTCCCACAAATTTTACAGGGACCGATTGGGAGACATAGTAGATTAGCAGAACAATTATACGAAGGACATTCCTTTGATCTACAGAGAATTTGCAGAGGAATTCAGCGTATTTTTTGGGGATTTTTTAAGAAGATGATTCTTGCAGACTGGTCAGCGGTGTTTGTGGATGCGATATTTGGAAATCCAGATCAATATAACGGATTGGCAATTTTTGGAGTGCTGTTTTATTCTATGAGGTAGAATATCTGAATTTTAATACGGAATACTATGATTTATTTTCACATGATATTACAAAATATACAGATTATGATGGTCATATGAATGGAGAGTCAGCGAGGAATTATTCAACTATTTTGGGGTATTTTTTGAGAAAATAAGAGTATAATAAGAAAAAATCATCAAAAGTCATAAAAAAGAGATAAGATGATGTATTGTAAAATGATATAAAATTTGTTATTATATAACCGTATGTAAAAAAATCGTAACAATTTATAAAAGAGGATATAAAGATGAAAAAGATACTTAATTTGCATAATTCCAGAAATCGAATGATTTTACTATGCGGAGTAGATATATTAACAATTATTATTCATTCATATTTGTCATTAATACTTCGATATGAATTACATTATTCGTGGATTCCAAAAGAATATATTCATAGTATGAAATCCTATTTGCCTATTGGAATAATTTCAACACTTGTAATATTTATGATTTTAAATTTGTATAATAGTGTTTGGTCTTTTGCAGGATTAAGAGAATTGACGATGATAGGCGTTGCTTGCTTCTTGTCAACAGTATGCCAAGGGTTTGGAATGCAACTTTTAGTTCTTCCTGTTCCGAGAAGCTTTCATGTATTTTACTTTTTTTTGCTACTCAGCACTACAGTTTTAACAAGATTTTCATATAGAATTTATTGGGTATTGAAAAGTGGACTAAGAAAACCTCAAGGTCACGTATATCATACATTAGTGATCGGAGCTGGTGAAGCCGGAAGTATGATCATTCAGGAACTGAAGTACAGTGCACATTTGAACAGTAAGGTAGTAGGCGTTATTGATGATAATCCACACAAGAAAGGAAAACTGATTCACGGTGTTCGTATTCTTGGTGGCAGAGAGTGCATTTTAGATGTAGCAAAGAAATATGAAGTTGATGAGATTATTCTTGCAATCCCTTCTGCATCTCCGAAAGTAACAAGAGACATCCTTCGCATCTGTAATCAGACAACTTGTAAGCTGAAAATCCTTCCGGGTATGTACCAGTTGATCACAGAGGATGTGAGTGTTTCAAAACTAAGAGATGTTTCTATCGAAGATTTACTTGGGAGAGATCCGATTAAAGTAGATCTGGAAAGTGTGCGCGGATTTATTGAAGGTAGATGCATCATGGTAACTGGTGGTGGCGGTTCTATCGGTAGTGAACTTTGCCGTCAGATAGCAAAATATAAACCATCAAGATTGATCATTTTTGATATTTATGAAAATAATGCGTATGATATTCAGCAGGAGTTGAAATTAAACCATCCAGAGTTGAATTTGACCGTGTTGATTGGATCTGTAAGAAACACAAGCCGTATTGAATCCGTTATAGAAACATACAGACCGGATGTGATTTATCATGCGGCTGCACATAAACATGTTCCGCTGATGGAGGATAGTCCGAACGAGGCAATTAAGAACAATGTATTTGGAACTTATAAGACAGCGAGAGCTGCAGACAAGTTCGGAGTAAAGAGATTTGTTCTTATTTCAACGGACAAAGCAGTTAATCCGACAAACATTATGGGTGCATCTAAGAGAATGTGTGAGATGATCATTCAGACATTCAATAGGTATTCCAAGACAGAATATGTAGCAGTACGTTTTGGAAATGTTCTTGGAAGTAACGGAAGTGTTATTCCATTGTTTAAGCGCCAGATGGCTGCAGGCGGTCCACTTACAGTTACACATCCTGACATCATTCGTTATTTTATGACAATTCCAGAGGCAGTATCGCTTGTACTCGAAGCAGGTGCATTTGCTAAGGGAGGAGAAATCTTCGTATTAGATATGGGAGAGCCCGTGAAGATTGCAGATCTTGCGAAAAACTTGATCCGTCTTTCAGGATATACACTTGGTGTGGATATGGATATTAAATATACAGGATTGCGTCCAGGAGAAAAATTGTATGAGGAACTTCTGGTAAAAGAGGAAGGAATTCAGAAGACTGAGAATAATCTGATCTATATTGGAAAACCACTTGAGTTTAATGAAGTGCATTTCCTGAGTGGATTACGCGAACTGGAAGAGGCAGCAATGAATGAAAGCTTGAGTGTAAAGCAGATCGTATCTGAAATCGTTCCAACTTATCATATCAGACAGGAAGACTTGAAACGAGATGAAGAAGTGAATAAGGAATTACGTGAACTTGGAAAAATCAGTCATGAAAAACCTGTAATGGAGGATTAATACAATGGAAAACAGACATATAGCATTTTCACCACCGGATATAACAGAAGAGGAAATAGCAGAAGTTGTAGATGCGCTGAAAAGTGGCTGGATCACAACTGGACCGAAGACAAAGCGATTTGAGAATGAACTGGCAGAATACATGGGAACAAGCAAGGTGGCTTGTCTGAATTCTGCGACAGCTGCAGCAGAATTAATTCTTCGTGTGCTTGGAATTGGAGAAGGCGATGAAGTGATCACAACCGCATATACATATACTGCAACTGCAAGTGTGATTGCTCATGTCGGTGCGAAAATTGTCATGGTCGATGTAGACAAAGATTCTTATCAGATGAATATGGATCAGGTAGAAGCAGCTGTTACGGAAAAGACAAAAGCAATCATTATGGTAGATTTGGGTGGACGAATCTGTGATTATACAAGAGTATTTGAGATTGCAGAAGAAAAGAAACATCTTTTTCAGCCAAAAACAGAGATTCAGAAGAAGATGGGACGTATTGCAATTCTTTCAGATGCTGCACATGCAATGGGTGCAAAGCAGAATGGCAAGATGTGCGGAAGTATTGCTGACTTCACAAGCTTTTCTTTCCATGCAGTGAAGAACCTTACAACAGCTGAAGGTGGTGCAGCGACTTGGAGAGATATTGATGGTGTAGATAACGAAGAGTTATACAAGCAGTTTATGCTTCTTTCACTTCATGGTCAGTCTAAGGATGCTTTGGCAAAGACTCAGCTTGGAGCTTGGGAATACGACATTGTAGCACCTTATTTTAAATGTAATATGACTGATATCATGGCATCACTCGGACTTGCGCAGTTGAGAAGATATCCGGCACTCCTTGAGAGAAGAAGAGAAATCATTGAGAAATACAACGAAGCTTTGAAGGATGAAGATGTTACAGTTCTTGAGCATTATACAGAGAATAGTCAGTCAAGCGGTCATTTATATCTTGTTCGTGTGAATGGAAAGACAAGAGAAGAGTGCAACAAGATTATTGAGAAGATGGCAGAAAAGGGAATTGCGACGAATGTACATTATAAACCACTGCCACTTCTGACAGCGTATAAGAATCTTGGCTTTGATATTAAAGATTACCCGAACGCTTATGCAATGTTTGAAAATGAAATTACACTTCCACTTCACACGAAGTTATCAGATGAAGATGTGGAGTATATTATTAAATCATTTAAAGAATGTCTATAGTTTTGAGTGAAAGTTACGGATACTTATAAGGATAGTATATATGAAAAAATGGAATGAATTGCCAAAAGTAATGCAGAATGATAAAGTGAAATACTATTATGATATTTTACAGGAGCATGAAAAAGAGTTGAAATTGAAAAGAGCATTTGATATTATATGCTCTTTGATTATGATCATTATTTTATCTCCAGTTCTTATCATACTTAGTGTTATGATTAAATTGGATTCTAAAGGACCTGTTTTATTTAAACAGGTTCGTGTGACAACCTACGGAAGAAAATTTAAAATTTGGAAATTCAGAACAATGGTTAATAATGCAGATAAGCTTGGAACACAGGTTACAACAAAAGGTGATGCACGTATTACAAGAATGGGACATCTGCTTAGAAAGGTCCGTCTGGATGAATTGCCACAGCTATTTAACGTCTTGAAAGGGGATATGACTTTTGTTGGTACAAGACCGGAAGTACCGAAGTATACAGCTCACTATACAGAAGAAATGATGGCAACATTTCTTTTACCGGCAGGAGTAACTTCTCGTACAAGTATTGAATACAAAGATGAAGAAAAACTTCTTGAAAATGCAGAGAATGCTGATGAAGTATATATAAATGAAGTATTACCGGCAAAGATGGTGTATAATTTGAGAGAGATTGAAAAGTTCAGTTTCTTACGTGATATTAGTACAATGATTAAAACCGTGATTGCTGTGATCAAGTAATGAAGTAGGGGAAATGTAAGATGATAGTATCTGTTTGCGTTGTTGCTTATAACGAAGAAAAAGTTTTGGGAAAACTCTTGGAAGATATCCAAGCTCAGGATTACGACCATGAGAAGATGGAAGTGGTTCTGATTGACAGTATGTCTACAGATTCCACAAAAGAGATCATGGAAAGATTTCAACAGCAGATGACTGATTTCAAGAATGTTCAGGTTTTGAAAAATCCAGGAAAAAAGCAGGCTTCTGGATGGAATGTCGCAATCAATAATTTTTCAGGGGATGTCATGATACGTGTAGATGCACATGCGTCTATTCCGCCTGAATTCGTGAGAAAAAACGTAGAAATTTTGGAATCCGGAGAAATGGTATCGGGTGGTCCAAGACCAAATATGATTGATGAGAGTACACCGTGGAAGGAAACACTTCTTCTTGCGGAACAGTCGATGTTTGGTAGTAGTATGGCTTCCTACAGAAGAAGTCAGAAGAAACAGTATGTCAAATCTCTTTTTCATGGTGCGTATCGCAGAGAAGTTTTGGAGAAAGTAGGTGGGTTTGATGAACAGTTGGGACGGACAGAAGATAATGAATTTCATTATAGAATTCGTAAAGCCGGTTATCAGATTTGCTATTCACCAGAGATTATATCTTATCAGCATGCCAGAAGTTCCCTTTCAGGAATGTTAAAACAGAAATATGGAAATGGATATTGGGTTGCACTGACATTAAAGGCGTGCCCAGAGTGTTTAGCAATTTATCATTTTGTGCCTTTTGCATTTGTAGGAGGCATTGTTGTGACATCTGCGCTTGCAGTCTGTCACCATTCTTTGTTAGCTAAACTCATGTGGGGAGCGTATAGTTGTCTGGCAATCCTTATGTCATTTATGGCAGTGAAGGGGCAGAAGAAATATTGGCAGCAATTGTTGCTACCGATTCTATTTTTCTTGTTACATGTAAGTTATGGAATAGGAAGTGTTGTGGGATTTTTGAAACTTCCATTTTGGAAATATGAAAAAAGAACAGGGGTTTAAATAGGAGAGACTCTATGAAAGATATAAGGCTTAATGCGTTAGCCAATACACTTGTAAGACTTTTAAATATATTTTTTCCACTTATAACTACTGCTTATTTATCACGTATTTTAAGTAAACAGTTATATGGTGAATTTAACATAGCTAATACATACCTTAACTGGTTTATACCATTTGCAACACTTGGTGTTTATAACTATGGTATAAGGGAGATAAGTAAGGTTAAAGATAACGCAGAAAAACTTAATACAATGTTTTCTACATTGTTTTATATATCTCTTTTCTGTACAGCTGTAACAACAGTTTTTTATATTATTATAATGCCGATTTACAGCAAGAGTCCAAGTGTGCATTTACTTATGCTTATTCTTGGTGTTCAGCTTATTGCCCAGATTTTCTATATTGAATGGATAAATGAAGCTTTCGAAAATTATACGTTTTTATTCTATAAGACACTTTTTATACGTATTCTTATGTTAGTATCTATATTTGCATTCGTTAAAGAAGCAGATGATATTGTTCAGTATGCGATAATTATGTCAGCAAGCCAGTTTCTTAACTATTTTCTTAGTTATTTATGGATAAAGAAGGATGTTAAGTTTGTTAAGGTTCCTCTTGAGAACTTTAAACATCTTATTAAACCACTTATTGGCCTTTTCCTTCTTGCCAATGCTGGAATGCTCTACACTAACCTTGATCTTACTTTTGTATCTAAGATAGGTGCGCCTGAGCAGGTTTCATACTATGCCAATGGTCAGAGAATGATCATGCTTATATCGGGTGTTATTAGTGGTGCTATAAGTGTCAGTGTTCCACGTTTGAGTTACTATATAGGTCTTGAAGATGAGAAATCTTACCAGGATCTTATAAATAAGAGCAGTAGTATTTTCAGTTTCTTTATGGCTCCTATTGGTATGGGACTTGTTGCTCTTGGTGTTCACGCAACTGTTATAATGTATGGAACACGTTATATGGCTGGTGGTATCGTAACACAGGTATTTGCTTTTAGAGCTATATCATGGGCTCTTGAAATTGTCATGGGTACACAGGTAATCCTTATAAGGGGATTTGAGAATAAGTTGTCTATATTCTATATTATTGGTGGTATATGTAATCTTATATTTGATAGTATATTATTTGCATTTGGCGTATCATCACCACAGTATTACATTATGACAACTTTACTATCTGAATATATACTGTCTCTTATACACATCTGACGCTGCCGACGACTAGTCGAG
>ENA-OZAH01000626-OZAH01000626.1-human-gut-metagenome-genome-assembly--contig:-NODE-626-length-13791-cov-4.807149_pt1 | contig 13791 bp, 13 predicted proteins | sample MGYA00243304_ERZ653505 | MGnify/ENA primary metagenome ERZ653505 (study PRJEB26926, sample SAMN06164925) | human gut metagenome | biome: ENVO:00009003; feature: ENVO:2100002; material: ENVO:00002003...
CGGCAGCGTCAGATGTGTATAAGAGACAGCCCTTCCCCCTTACATTCATCATATGTTTTCCTTGTTTAATACATCTGACCATTTTACTACTTTTTCTCCTTTTTCCAAAGATTTTCTTTCAAATGCCTTGAATTCATCTGATGATTTTATTCTAAAATCTTTAAACCAGAAAATCAACCCGTAATATTTCACAATTTATTTACTTGTTTTTTGTGTATTTTTATTGTTTGACATTTGTTTTTTCTTATTTTATCCTATATTTATTGCGTTATATTTGTAGAAAAGAGGAAAAGTCGTATGATGAATTCAACTGAAAAGAGTTTACCCGAGAAGTTATCTGACGATATCATTGCCTATATTTTAGAAGAGCAGCTCCAGCCCAACGACAAACTTCCCAATGAATCCGTTCTCTCTGAAAAAATGGGAGCCGGACGAAGCTCCATCCGGGAAGCCATGAAACTGCTCGCATCCAGAAATATTGTAACAATCCGTCAGGGTTCCGGAACATATGTTGCCGCCTCCCCCGGAGTCGTTGACGATCCGCTTGGATTTACCTTTATTGATGACAAGAAAAAGCTGACACTGGATCTTCTGGATGTTCGTTTTCTGCTGGAGCCTGCCATTGCCGAAATGGCAGCCCTGCATGCCGAAGAGACCGATATCCGCAAGATCTCTACGCTGTGTGATGAAGTCGAAGCACTCCTCCTTCGTGGGGAAGATCACACTGGAAAGGACATTGAGTTTCACACTGCCATTGCCATGAGCAGTAAAAATCTGGTCGTTCCGCGGCTGATTCCCGTAATCAACAGCTCGATCCCGCTTTTTATCCAACTGACAAACAATCGGCTTTTACATGAAACGATTGAAACACACCGGGAGATTGCCGATGCGATCGCAGCTCACGATGCACTGCGCGCCAAAGATGCCATGTATCTGCACCTTGTATATAACCGGCGATGTCTTCTTGATCAGAAAGCATAAAAAAAGACAGTCATTCCTGTTCTTTTGGGAATGACTGTCTTTTTCATCAGTCTTTAATGATCAGTGCCATGAACACAAGATCTGTATCACCGGTATTGGTCAGTGCATGTCCGCATCCATCCGGTGTAAATGTCACATCACCGGCTTTTACCGGGCGGATTCTTCCATTGTCGTCATAATTGCCCTCTCCGGTCAGGATGTAATACGTCTCACTTTCTCCATGATGTTCATGGTAACCAAGGGAACATCCCGGCTCCAGAGTCACTTCCGCGTAAAGCCCGCACTTTCCATTCAGCTCTTTTTCTCCGAGAATATGCTTGATCAGCACATGTCCCTTTCCACCGCACATTGCTTCAATTCTTTCTGTGTTCATTCTTATCACCTCGTTTGGATTTTCTTCTGTTATTATACTGCATTACTCGTCAAATTCCAAGATTACAAAATCAAAGCGTGACGTTTTTCTCGTATCCACAACGGTTCCTGTCGTTGTCTTTAAACGCTCCGCATTCTTAAAATTTTTACTGATACCCAGAGCATGTTCCAGCACATAATAATAGGAGGACGGAAGTACGCACTCTGTCACCTCATATGTCTCTCCCGGCTGAAATGATTCTACATGCTCTGTTGTAAAGTCCATTCTTCTCATCTATAAGCCTCGCTCTTATTGTTTATATAAATGATTTCTGTGATTCCATAAAAAGCATCCGCCGCCAAAAAGCCCAAAGACCAGTCCTGCATAGATTCCGGCACAGATCAGATCACTCAGCCTGCATATCACGTTCATATGTTTGATGATACAGACCAGAATTCCTGCCATCGTAATTCCAATTGTCCAGATCAGCATTGCAGAAGTCAGAAATACTGCCATTCTGGAATTTTCTTCCATGTATTTTGTGATCAGTTTCCATAATCTTGTATACATATTGATTCCTCACAATCTTTTTCTCATGTTCTTATCCAACATTTATTGTAAGGATGTTATGTTAAATCTATACCGGGTTCTGACAAAATTTTTTGTTAAACTGATCCCTTCATTCCCTTCCCAGTATTTTTTCCGTAATCTTTGCCGGCGTACTCACAATCCAGTCAGCGCCTGCATCTTCAAGCTCCGCTCTGTCACCATAGCCATACAAGACTCCCAATGCAGATACTTTGCATGCCTTTGCTCCCAAGATGTCATGTTCTCTGTCACCGACCATCAGCACCGACTGCCTGTCTTCTACTTTACAGTTTTTCAGCACATACTCAATGACTTCTGCCTTTTTCGTACGGCTTCCGTCCATATTTGCGCCTCCGATAAACTCAAAATATGGCGCGATCTTAAAATGCTCTGCAATCTTCCTTGCATATTTCTCCGGCTTGGATGTCGCAACTGCCAGACGGATTCCCGCATTTTTTAACTGTTCCAGTACTTCCGGGATGCCATCATAAACAGAATTTTCAAGCATCCCTTTTTCTTCGTAATATTCCCGGTAAAATTCTACCATCTGATGCCCTTTTTCATCTGAAAACCCGCAGAATTTTGCAAACTGCTGTGCAAGCGGCGGTCCCACGAAGCATTTAAGCTCTTCCAGATTTTCTGCGCCCCTGCCGATTTTTTTCAATGCATACTGGACACTGTTCATGATTCCGAGACCAGAATCTGTCAACGTTCCGTCCAGATCAAACAGGACAAGTTCATACTGATATGCCATGTTCTCCTCCTTCTAAAAGCTGCGGATCTTGTCTGCATCTTCATCCTGTGTATTCTCTATTTTTTTAATCACTACATGATAACCGAACTCATCATTTACTTTGACAAATACCCGATCTCCGACTTTGTGTCCCAAAAGGGCTTTACCGATCGGTGATTCAATGCTGATCAGTCCGTTCAGGGAGCTTCCTCTCACTGAAGTTACGATCCGGTACGTCTCCAGCTCGTCATCATCCTCACAGTATACCTGAACGGTATTGTTTAATCCAACTTCATCTGCACCGGAATGGTCCTCTACAATAACTGCAGTCTTTAACATTCTCTCCAGATAACGGATCCGGCTTTCATTTCTGTTCTTCTCTTTTTTCGCCGCATGGTATTCAAAATTTTCGCTCAGATCTCCGTGAGAGCGTGCCTCTTTGACCGCTTCAATGAGTTCTTTACGCTCTACCAGCTTTCTATGTTCAATTTCCTGCTGAATCTTTTTGACATCACTTTGGGTCAGTTTCTCTCTCATAATATGCCTTTCTTACAAAGCAGGCAGAAGCCCGAAAAAATTCCAAACCTCTGCCTGCTGTATCTTTCCTGTATTTCTATTCCTGTTGAAATAACCTGTTCTCTGCGATTATTTTACAAGCAGAGATTTTCCTGTCATTTCTTTTGGCTGCTCCATTCCCATCAGCTCGATCAGTGTCGGAGCGATGTCTGCCAGGCATCCGCCTTCTCTCAGTTTGTAAACCGGGTCTGCATTCACAAGAATAAATGGTACCGGATTTGTTGTATGTGCTGTAAACGGCTCGCCTGTTGTCTCGTCGATCAGCTGTTCTGCATTTCCATGATCTGCACAGATGAACATCTGTCCATCCACTTCTTTCAGTGCATCCACTGCTTTTCCTACACACTCATCCACTGCTTCGATCGCTTTGATTGCTGCATTCTCTACGCCTGTGTGTCCGACCATATCCGGATTTGCAAAGTTGATAATGATCACATCATATTTGTCAGATTTGATCGCATCTACCAGCTTATCACATACTTCATATGCACTCATCTCCGGTTTCAGATCGTAAGTTGCCACTTTTGGAGATTTTACAAGGATTCTGTCTTCTCCCTTGTTTGGTTCTTCTACTCCACCGTTGAAGAAGAATGTTACATGTGCATATTTTTCAGTCTCTGCAATACGAGCCTGTGTCATGTTGTGTGCTGCCAGAAATTCACCGAATGTATTTGTGATTTCTTCTTTTACAAATGCTACCTGTTTGTTCTGGATCGTCACATCATACTCTGTGAAGCATACGAATGTTGTCTTGACTCTCTCTCCTCTGTCAAATCCTTCAAAGTTATCATCACAGAATGTTCTTGTGATCTCTCTTGCACGGTCCGGACGGAAGTTGAAGAAGATCACAGAATCTCCGTCTTTTACAGTTGCCACCGGTGCACCGTCTTTTACGATCACCATTGGTTCTACGAACTCATCTGTCTTATCTGCATCGTAAGAAGCCTGAATCCCTGCTGTCGCAGATTCTGCCTGTACGCCTTCTCCTTTTACCAGTGCGTTGTAAGCTCTCTCCACTCGATCCCAGCGGTTATCTCTGTCCATTGCATAGTAACGCCCGCTGACAGATGCCACTTCTCCGATACCGATCTCTTTCATTTTTGCTTCCAGAGCTTCTACATATTCTTTTCCGGATGCCGGCGGAGTGTCACGTCCGTCCAGGAAACAGTGTACATACACGTTTTCTACACCCTGTCTCTTTGCAAGCTCCAGAAGTCCGTAAATATGTCCGTTATGGCTGTGTACACCACCGTCAGAAACCAGTCCCATCATATGAAGAGCTGTATTGTTCTCTTTTGCATTTTTGCATGCTGCAAGCAGCGCCTGATTCTCAAAGAAATCTCCGTCTTCGATTGCTTTTGTGATCTTTGTCAGTTCCTGGTAAATGATGCGTCCTGCTCCCATGTTCAGATGTCCTACCTCAGAGTTTCCCATCTGACCTTCCGGAAGTCCGACTGCCATTCCACTTGCATTTCCTTTTACAAACGGATACTCTGCCATCAGTTTATCCATGACCGGAGTCTTTCCTTCTGCCACAGCATTTCCTTTTGTTGTATCATTCAGTCCATATCCATCTAAGATCATCAATACGGTTGGTTTTTTACTCATGTCCATATCTCCTTTTACTTTATCTGTGAATTTGTAATTCCTGTATGGAATTTGCCTCTTTCATTCCGTAGACTATTGTAACCGTTTTTCCCTGATTTTGCAAATATCTTTCTTATGAATTTGCAAACTCATCAATATCCATTTCATCCTTCTGCCTGATTTCATCCAGAACCCAGTGTCCGTTCAGGTGAATAAATTTCCAGTATTCATAGAACGCTTCATTTTTCCTGCTTCCGCGTATCATCCTTCCCGTCTTTTCATCCACCACATAATCGATCATTTTGCCGTGGATCAAATACCAGATATAATCCTGATCTTTCCCCAGATCGTCAAATGTATGTACCGGCACCGCACTTAAAAGCCGTTCATTTTTCTGCACCGGAACTTCATTTCGAACCTGCATCCACCCCAGCTTCATTACAAAATCATCGTAACATTTCTGACTCATATAGTCCTTCGCATAATCCGGATCCTGACGCTTCCAGCATTCCTGGATCACAAAATATGCATTCTTCACCTGCTCCTGGATCTCATTGATATCCCAGTTGTCCCCAAACTGCTGATACTGCCTCATCTCCCGGTAGCTTTTGGAAGATGCCTTTCTGGATTTGACAAAAAACAGTACGACTCCCGCATTCGCCATCAGGAAAAATCCCCCAAACATGACAACACTGCTTACCGGACTGGAACTTCTGCCGGTACGGTTGGAATGCGAACTGTAATAACTGCCGCCTCCGGAACTAAAGCCTCCTCCGCCTCCGGAAGAACCGCCGCTGGCTCCTCCTGCTCTTGCCTCTGCTCTCATGGGACTGCATATGCACAGAAACATCAGAGCCAGAAACAGAAGTACCTTTTTCTCCTTCATACGCATGGATAACCACCCTCTCTTTTCACTCACACTTCCTTCTGGATCATATGATTTGATTATACCATTTGAAAGCTGTACCGTCATTTATTTTCTGATTTTTGAGGGAAATATTTTATCCTTTATTTTTCTGTCAGCTCCATATTCCAGAATATTACATTCATAAGGATCACAACCACGATCACAACTGCAATCGATACCCAGAATCCCATATCGAGTCCCATAAACTTCGTTGTTCCAAATAATTTTATCCAAAGATTTGTCCAGTTCATCCTTCATTCCTCCTTTTACAGCAATTCTCCATAATGACGCACATATGCTTTTTTCAAACTTGTTGCCAGCACCATATAAAGCAGGATGCACGGAATCAGATACGCAAAATATGCCGTCGGCAGTGCCACAAATCCCAACATTCTGCCAAATGTAGTAAATGGAATGATCGTCAGCACTCCGATTCCTGTAAATGTCATCAGCGTCAGTGGTGCAGATGCATGGCTTTGAATAAACGGAAGTTTTGGTGTGCGGATCATATGGATGACCAGAGTCTGGCTCCACATAGATTCGATAAACCATCCCGTCTGAAACATTGCAACATAAGCCGTCTGCATCCGTACCAAATCTGCGCCGGCAAAATGACTGGCAAGATCATTGTACAGCACTCCCTTGGAAACAAAGAGTGGACAAAATACAAAGTACATAAAAATATAAGTCATCCAGTCAAAAACCGAACTTGTCGGTCCGATCCACATCATAAAGCTGCCCACACTGGACGCATCCCATTTGCGGGGTACAGAAATAAACTCTTCGTCCACATTATCCCATGGAATTGCAGTACAGGAAAGGTCATAGATCAGATTCAAAAAGATCAGCTGCAGGCTCTCCATCGGCAAAAACGGAAGCAGTGCCGATGCCGCCAATACGGAAAACATGTTTCCAAAGTTAGAGCTTGCCGTCATCTTGATGTACTTGATCATATTTGCATATGTCTTGCGTCCTTCAATAATTCCTTCTTCCAGAACCATCAGATCTTTTTCCAGCAGCACAATATCTGCGGATTCTTTCGCCACATCTACTGCTGTATCAACAGAAATTCCAATGTCTGCGGATTTCATTGCCGAAGCATCGTTAATACCATCTCCCATAAAGCCGACTGTATGGCCATTTTCACGAAATACAGACACCACTCTCGCTTTCTGATCCGGTGTCAGCTTTGCAAAAACATCTGTAGTTTCTGCTGCTTTTGCCAACTCCTGATCACTCATGTTCTCCAGATCAGAACCAAGCAGCATATTTCTTACCTTAAGCCCTACCTGCTTACAGATTGTACGAGTGACTTTATCGTTGTCCCCGGTCAAAATCTTCGTTGTCACACCATGGGCTTTTAAAGCCTTGATCGCATCCGCAGTAGACTCTTTCGGCGGATCAAGAAATGCAAGATATCCCATAAGCACCATATCGCACTCATCCGTTACACCGAATGCACCTGCCGGAGACGGATTGCTTTTCTGTGCGATTGCCAGCACACGAAATCCTTTCTCATTGAGATCATCTACTGTTGCAAGGATACGGCTTTTTAATTCCTTTGTCATTGGCCGCACTTTTCCGTCACACTCCGCAAAAGAGCAGATAGAAAGCATCTCTTCTACCGCACCCTTTGTCACCATCTGCGTCTTTCCATCCCGATTCTGTACAACTGTCGTCAGTCTGCGGCGAGCGAAATCAAAGGGAATCTCATCCACTTTTACATAGTGCTCGGACAGATCAACAAGCTGTGGATCATCCGCTTCTTCCTCTTCTGTTTTCTGGATGATCGCCACATCCATCAGATTCTTATATCCTGTCTGGAAGTAACTGTTCAGATACGCATGCCTGAGCACACGAAGATCATCCTCCCCATTTACATTTAAATGATACTCGAGAACAACTTTATCCTGTGTCAGTGTTCCTGTTTTGTCTGTACATAGAATGTCGATCGCACCAAAATTTTGAATAGAATTCAGATTTTTGACGATCGTCTGCTTCTTGCTCATGGACACAGCACCTTTCGCAAGACAAGTCGTTACGATCATCGGCAGCATTTCCGGCGTCAGTCCAACTGCAATGGAAATTCCAAATAAAAAGGCAGAGAGCCAGTCGCCTTTTGTAATACCATTTGCCACAAATACCAGCGGAACCATAACCAGCATAAACCGGATCAGCACCCACGATACCGCGTTGACTCCTTTGCTGAAGCTTGTTTCCACTGCTTCATGCGCCACTTCTGAGGCCATGGAACCAAACAGTGTATGATCCCCGACTGTAACAACGACTGCTGACGCACTTCCGGAAAGGACATTGCTGCCCATAAACGCAATATTAGTGTAATCCGTAATTGCATCCCTGGTCTCATTGACCATCGGTATCTTTTCAATGGGCTCGCTCTCTCCTGTCAGGCTTGCCTGGCTGACAAATAAATCCTTTGCATCCAGAATCCGCACATCTGCAGGCAGCATGTCCCCTGCAGACAGGTGAACAATATCCCCCACTACCACCTCATCCAGCGGAATTTCTGCCATTTCCTGACCTTTGCGGGTTACAGTACAAGTCGTTGTGATCATTGCAAGCAGTTTTTCAGCCGCATTGCCGCTTCTGCTTTCCTGCACAAAACGAAGCGTTCCGGATAAAAATACCATCGTCAAAATAATGACGACCGTCAGACAGTCAAAATCCTTTGGCACACAGCCAAACAGAGAGAAATGTGGAAAAATCATATCCGTAAAGGATGAAACCAGCGCCAGACAAAACAAAATCGCAGTGAACGGGTTGATAAATGCACCAGCCAGTCTCTGCGGCAGAGTTTTCTTTTTTTCACGAGTCACTTTATTGGAACCATATTCTGAACGGTTTTCCTCTACTTTTCCCGGTTCCAGTCCACAGAGTGTTGTGTTCAGATATCCTAACGTTTCCTGTGTAGGATGTGTTGCCGCAAACTGAATGCGGCGATTCTGCTCATCTCGAATGGCAGCTTTCTGTGCTGTCTGACGAACTTCTATACGATTTATTTTCTTATTCATCGGTCTATACCTCCTTCTTTTTGAGGCAAGATCCTTATATTTCAGGGAGAAAAACAGATTCTGCCCTCTCTCTTTCTATAAACATCTGCCTGTAAATCTGCGTACTACCGTCAGAATCCATTTTTCTCACCTCCATCCATTCATGTAATATATCGATAAGAACCCGCAAATACGGGTTTAATTAAAGTATAAAAAAATCGCATAGAAAATCACATAGTCAAAACCTTGCGATTTTCTTGCGATTTAGCAAGAATTGTTACTGTTACAGCCTGTCACTGAATTTGTATCCGATTCCCCATATCGTTACTATATACTCCGGAGCATCCGGATTGGGTTCGATCTTTTTACGGATCTTACGAATAAAAGCCATAATATTGCTGTCATCCATCAAATATTCTCCATCCCACACAGCCTGATAGATCTGTTCCTTTGTAAAGACTTCCCCACGATTGCGCGCAAGAAACAAAAGGATATCAAATTCCTTCGGCGTGAGAGAAATCTCTGTTCCGTTTTGCTCCACCTTGCGAGATTTCGGATAAATTTCCAGCGTACCGCAGCGGATGACCGAATGATCCCACACAGATAATTCATCCGTATCTGATTCCAATATAAGAGAACTGCATTCTTTATTCAGCAAATCTTCGATTCCGTTTTTCAATTCACCGGGTGGCAGATGCTCCATAAGCCACAGAGCAATGGAGGAATCCAGATTCACATAACCAATATTTTTTTTCATATTCCGGCTCCTCCTTTCTCAGATCAGATCCTGATTCTTTTTGATATAGAATGCTTTTGCCAGTGTGACCAACAGAAGATACGCAATCACATCTATGACCAAAAACAGAAAATAGACAGGAGGCATCGCAGTCATTCCAAGCATCTTCCCTACCGGAGTAACCGGCAGCAGTGTAAATAATACAATCCCCAGAATCGTAACTCCCGTGACCATACGCCCCGGTCTGCTTTGTATCAGCGGAAGCTGTTTTGTACGCAGAAGCTGCAGAATCAATACCTGTGTCCACATGGATTCTAAAAACCACCCTGTCTGAAACATGGAAATAAACAAGCTCTGCTTCTCCGCCGAAAGACTTCCAAAAGAGCCGCCGCACACTCCCGGACAAAGAACAAAATACAAAAACACAAAGGTCAGCAGATCAAACAGCGAACTGACCGGTCCAAAAAAGGTCATGAATTTTCCCAGTGTCCTGCCAGACCACTCCAACGGTTTTGTCAACAGATCTGCATCTACATGATCCCACGGTAAAATCAGACAAAGGATATCATACAGCAGGTTCAGAAGCAGCAGCTGTATGGAAGTCATCGGGAAAAACGGCAGTAACACGCTGGCTGCAACAATCGCACAAATATTGCCAAAATTAGAAGATGCCGTAATCTTAATGTATTTGAGCATATTGGCAAATGCTTCTCTTCCCTCTAAAACACCTTCTTCCAGCACATTCAGATCCTTTTTCAGCAGGATGACATTCGCACTCTCCCGCACCGCTTCTGTTGCATTTTCAACGGAAATCCCCACATCTGCCCGGATAACAGCCGGCAGATCATTCAGACCGTCTCCCAGAAATCCAACTGTATGCCCGTTTGTCTGCAGCGTTTCCACCAACATGGCTTTCTGTTTTGGCGAGAGTTCTGCAAAAATATTTGTTTTCTCAACCGCTATGGGCAATTCATTTTCAGAAAGAGCATCCAGCTGTGCTCCTGTCAGACAACTCTCTGTTGGAATTCCGATACGCCTGCAAATGGATCGTGCCACTTGTTTTTGATCTCCTGTCAGCACCTTTACATTCACATGAAGACTGTGAAGCTTCTGAATTGCACTTGCGGCACTCTTCTTTGGCGCATCAAAAAATGCCAGATACCCCAACAGAATAAAGTCATGCTCTTCCTCGGGAACAAGGGCTGCTCTGCTCATTGTTTTATAGGCAACTGCAATTACCTTCATCCCGTCTTCCAGCATTTCATCAACCACAGCGTGAACATTTTGCAGGATATCCGCACCTGCCGCTGTTTTCTCTCCACGGTATTCTATCATGCTGCACTGCTCTGCAACTTCCTCAATACTTCCCTTGATGATCCAGATATTTTCTTCTCCCGTATTCAATAATACACTGGAAAAACGTCGGTTATAGTCGAAAGGAAGTTCATCTGTCTTTTGATATTTTTCTGTCAGCTGCCTGTAGTAATCTGCTTTTCCCTGCATTTTCTCCGCCTTGCAGATCGCCTCGTCCAGATGATTTCCCACTCCGGTAGAATAATGACTTGCCAGATATGCATAATCCAGCACCTTCTGACTCTCATTCCCGAGAATATCCATGTAATACTCCAGCAGGACTGTATCCTGGGTCAATGTTCCTGTTTTATCCACACACAGGACATCCATGCTTCCAAAACTCTGCATCGCATTGATATTTTTTACGATTGTCTGTTTCTTTCCCATCGAATGACTGCCTTTTGCCAGACAGGCGTTGACCACCATCGGAAGCAGCTCCGGTGTGATTCCGACTGCAACAGAAAGTGCAAATAAAAACGCTTCTAACCAGTCTCCCTTTGTCAGTCCGCTTGCAAGAAACACAACCGGGACTAAAACTGTCATAAATCGGATCAACACCCATGCGATCGAATTGGCACCACGGTCAAATCCCTGCTTGCGTGCCTCCACAGACGGAGTCAGACCACCGTAAACTGTCTCCTGACCAACTGTCAGGACAATCCCAGTTCCCGTTCCTCCTGCAACTGTCGTGCCTCCGAACAGTATATTGCTGTAATCTGTCAGTTTCTGCGGTTCTTTGGGCAAAGCCTCCGGAAATTTTTCGAGTATGGCACTTTCACCGGTGATCACTGATTGCGAAACAAACAAATCCGTCGCGCCTGTTAACCGCAAATCTGCCGGAACCCTGTCGCCTGCCTCTAAGCGGATCTGATCGCCAACTACCAATTCAGAAGAAGATAACTCCACCCATTGTCCATCTCTCAATACCTGAACCGTTGTATGCACCAACTGAAACAGTTCATCTGCAACTCGTTTAGAATGCAGCTCCTGAGTCAGCCGAACAATTCCACTGAGAATCAGCATGGAAAAAATGATCAGGACCGCTGTCAGATTCTTCTGATAATCACTGGACAAAAATACATCTGTTACCAAAGAGATTAAACCAAGGAAAAACAGGATCGTAGAAAATGGATTCACAAAAGCTCTTCGAATACAATAAAACATCGTATCCTTATTCTTTGCAGACGGCGCATTATTTCCATATTTCTGTCGCCGGATGATTGCCTCCTTCTGCGTAATCCCCTCTGCATTGATCTGAAGCTTCTGCATCATCTGATCAGGTGCGACACACGCATATTCTTTTAATCGTTCGTGAACCGCTTCTTTCTGATTCATGAAATTTGTACCTCCTCAAAATTTACTCTCTCGAACGGGAAATGAAAGAGGTGCAGGCGCAACCAAAAGGTCATGCCCACACCTTAATTTGTAAATGATCGGCAAATGCGATTTCTATTTGTAGTTGACAATCTGTCCGAAATCAGCTTTAAGAGAAGCTCCACCTACGAGTCCTCCATCAATATCCGGCTGTGCAAATAATTCAGGAGCTGTTGCAGCGTTTACAGATCCGCCGTACTGAATGCGAATTGCTTCTGCTGTAGCTTCATCATAAACTTCAGCGATGCACTCACGGATTCCTTTGCAAACTTCCTGAGCCTGCTCTGTTGTAGCTGTTTTTCCTGTTCCGATTGCCCAGATTGGCTCATAAGCGATCACTGCAGTTTTTGCCTGATCAGCTGTTACATTCTGGAATCCAACTTTTACCTGCTGGCGAATGAAATCCATTGTTACGCCCTGTTCTCTCTGCTCCAGAGTCTCTCCACAGCACATGATCGGTGTAATACCGTGCTCAAATGCTTTCAGGACTTTTTTGTTGACATCTTCGTTTGTCTCACCGAAGTAATCTCTTCTCTCAGAATGTCCAAGTACAACGTATTTTACTCCTGCATCTACGAGCATAGCCGGAGAGATCTCTCCTGTGTAAGCTCCGCTCTCTTCGAAGTACATGTTTTCTGCTCCAACCTGGATGTTTGTTCCTTTTACGGCTTCTACAACCGGTACGATATCGATAGCCGGTACACAGAATACAACATCTACTTCTTCATTTGCTACCAGTGGTTTTAACTCTTCTACTAATGCAACTGCTTCGCTTGGAGTTTTGTTCATTTTCCAGTTTCCTGCGATAATTTTCTTTCTTGACATACTCTTCACTCTTTCCTGTACTGTTATGTACACTGTTTATTCCAAACTGCGCCTGCGGCTTGTTTTCGCTAAGCTTTTTACTTATCGTTAGCTGCTGCTACTCCCGGGAGTTCTTTTCCTTCAAGGAATTCCAGAGATGCTCCACCACCTGTAGAGATGTGTGTCATCTTGTCTCCGTATCCTAACTGGTTTACAGCTGCTGCGGAATCTCCACCACCGATGATTGTCACAGCATCTGTCTCAGAAAGTGCTTTTGCAACTGTTTCTGTTCCGTTTGCAAAGTTTGGCATTTCGAAACATCCCATTGGTCCGTTCCATACAACTGTCTTAGCATCTTTTACTGCATCGCCAAAGATCTTAGCTGTCTCTGGTCCGATGTCGAGTCCTTCCCATCCTTCCGGAATTTCGCCAGCTTTAACAACTTTGATATTTGCATCATTTGAAAAATCATCTGCAATTACGTTGTCTACCGGAAGAAGGAGTTTTACGCCTTTGTCTTTAGCTTTCTGAATCATGTTCAGTGCATATTCACAGTAATCTTCTTCAAGAAGAGATTTTCCAACGGTTCCGCCCTGTGCTTTGCTGAATGTATAAGACATACCTCCACCAATGATCAGAGTGTCTACTTTATCGATCAGGTTTTCGATTACAGAAATCTTGCTTGAAACTTTAGCTCCACCAAGGATTGCAACGAACGGTCTTTCCGGATTGTTTACTGCATTTCCAAGGAAATCGATTTCTTTCTGCATAAGGTATCCAACAACTGCT
>ENA-OZAH01000655-OZAH01000655.1-human-gut-metagenome-genome-assembly--contig:-NODE-655-length-13212-cov-6.981455_pt1 | contig 13212 bp, 6 predicted proteins | sample MGYA00243304_ERZ653505 | MGnify/ENA primary metagenome ERZ653505 (study PRJEB26926, sample SAMN06164925) | human gut metagenome | biome: ENVO:00009003; feature: ENVO:2100002; material: ENVO:00002003...
ATACGATATCTAGTACGGTCTCGTGGGCTCGGAGATGTGTATAAGAGACAGGTTATTTACTGACTTTTACCGGTGGCGAAACTTTAACTATCAAGAATGGTGCTCAAGGCGAAAAAGGTGAGCAAGGACTTCAGGGTATTCAAGGCCCGAAGGGTGAAACCGGGGCTACAATTGTTCCGAAGTTCAAGGTAGATGCCGAGAACTACTGGATGATTAGCGTAGATGAAGGTGCAACCTATGAGTATGTATTGAATGACGCAGGTGAGAAAATCAAGGCTGCAGGCTCAGAAGCTAATGTTGAAGAAGCTATCGGAAACTACGTGAAGGTAGACGAAGAGGGTTATATCTGCATTGGAGAGTATAAGACTTCATTCAAATACAATGCTAACGTTCCTTCAATGATCTACAATGAAAAAGATGGAACCATGCAAGTTACTATTGGCGGTCAGTCATATACTTTGTTAATGGAAGGTTCTGCTTTCAACGGTTTACAGAGCATTGCTTTCAGAAAGCCCTATGCGGATAATTCAACTGTTGGTGGCTCTGAGGTGGCTAAATTAGATGTTTGTGATTGGTTCGAAAAGACTGATGACCCTGGTAAGTGGGAATACAGAAAGGCAACCAGAAAGGATGAGAGTTACAAAAACTGGATTAATGATTCAAGACTCGATCAGGATAATATTCAAGAACCTTTCCGTCTGGTAGGTGTTGTAACCGCTCTTGGGGAAAAAGCAGATGTTAATGCTTATCAACTCTATTCTTATGATGAAGCAGCCAAAGAAAACAAATTGTTTGCCGCCATACCTGGTGTCGCTGAATTTAAAGTTTGGCCTAATCAATATAGTCAAACAGATGCTGAATACTTCTTCTCAGATTCTTATAAAACACGTGCTGTTGATATTCCGGTTTGGAGCGTGCAAGGAACTCCTGAATTGAATAATGGTATTCTGTCAGTGAAGATGATTGCTAAGGAAAACATTGTAGACGGACAAATGTATATGTCTTCTTTGGATGTTACCATGTATAAGCAATACACTTCTTCTTCTGATTATTTCAGTGTTAAATCAAGTTGGGCTAATACAAATTGGATTTTTGCAGCACATTCTCATAGAAATGACAACAACTGGCCTTTTAGTTTACTTGGTGCTTATGATATGCATTCCGAGAAAAATTCATTTACTTATAATGAATCTTATAATTTGAATGACTCTATAAATGCTTATATGTCTAACGTATCCGGTACCCCGGAATTGTCTGAAATAGGTCTTGAGTATACTCAGAAATTTGAGTTATTGCCAAATAACACTAAATTCATTTTGAATGGCAAGGAAATACAATCTAAACAAGGTATCTTCCAAATCAACGATGGTATCCTTTCTGTAAAAGAACAATATCAGGCATCTGCCATTAACGAATATGCAGCAATAAAACTTACAACGACTGTGAAGTCACAAGTTGAAGGTGTTGCTGACTATGTATTTGAAAATACATTCCCTATTCAAGCTATTCGTAAGGCTGAAGATCCATATACATATAATTCCATCGAATTGATTCCGAATGAAGGCAATCTGTCAATGAGCTACAATGCTAGTAAGGCAACTGTTATTGCATTGAATGTTCGTAAGTTTGAATCTGAAATCGGTGGACGTGATATTGTTGCCGGTAACAATGTAGAAGACAGAAATCATCTGTTGCCACTTTATGTATATGATGCGAAAGCAAAAGAATACAAGATGCTTTCTAAGACAGAAGGTCGGGCATACATGGAGAACGACGCGGTTGGTTCTGCCTTGAATTCTGACAACTTGAAGGTTAATGCAAAAGATATCTACTTGTACTACAGAAACGGTGGTGATAATGCAGACAAAGACTCTTTATTCCTGGTTGTAGGGCCAAAGGTAGAATTGGCAGAGACGACTCTTTATGTATCACCTACAGCCAATAGTGTTTGGAATGGTACTTGGAAAGATAATGCTCCTTATGCAGTTGGCAATGAATATGATAGAAAATACTTCATGTTGACTCTGAATAAAGTTTCTGTAAATCGCACATTTGCAGTTTCTATCAAGAAAGCATACGAAGCACGTACAATCATTGGTGACTGGAGTGATGCTGCTAACGGCAACTTCGGTATTAAGTCTGAAAACTTCGCTCACATGTATGATGTAACTCCTGCTGATGCTAAAGCTGTATTCGAATTGAATAAAGATAAGCAGAATGCATTTGTACAAGATTTGATGAAGAAGAAGCAATTAGTTGTTGAAGAATCAAATGGCGAATGGAGAATAGCATTCACTGCTCCTATTGATATCAAGAAGGTTGGTAATCTGAAAGTTGATATTTATGATGCAAATGGTTACGATGCTACTGACAAGAACCGTAAACCTGATGCAGAAGAATTATGGACTGTAGCTCGTCCGATAGCAGATTTCACCGGTGGTGCTGCACTGAAAGCATTCAACGATCCGAACTTGGCCAAGGATACAGAAATTACTTTGAAGCAATTGATTGAAAATTCTGTAGCTGGCACTAAGACTAAGGCTGAAGACTTCTGGAAGAATCTGATATTGAAAGACTATGCAGGTGAGACAGTTGTTAAATTCAATGGAACTACATTCAATGCCGAAGAAGTCACTGCTCGTGCTGCTTTGTACAAGAAGTCTGTTAAAACTGGTCTCCGCTACATTATGTCTAACGGAACAGACAAAGATGAATACTTCAAGGTAGATCCTACAACTGGTAAGCTGACTTGTATTGCACTCCCGACAGGTACTGAGTTTACTCATACAGTAAATGTGGTTCTGCAGTTCGTTCACGACTGGGGTACTAGTGAGTATGCATACAACGTAACTATCACACGTAAACAAGCTACTAGATAATCTGAGTAGTAGAAAATTGTCTGAATAGACAATTATAAAATCAAAAGGAGGATGTTCTATGGGAACATCCTCCTTTTTTTCTCCAGAAACTTTTTTCTCCTCACTTTGCTTCCACACTTCCACCCACTTCCTGCATCTCTCTATCCATCGGCATTTGCCCCTCTGTGGAAGCACCCTCCAAAGGTGGAAGCAAATTTTGCTTCCACCTACTCAAAACGCCATGGTTTTACTGCAACTCACTCATTTTTATTTTAATACATCGAACAAATTTTATAAAACACTGACGCCAGTTTCCCCATACTTCTACACCCATCCTACCCATAAAATCTGCAATACCTCTCCCTTATCTTCATCCAAATCCACAACAGCCTCCTCCTCTCCTCAGCATAAAAAATGCCCCGTTCATTTCATTCTCCCTCCACTTTCCACTATCTTTGTCCCCACGATGAAAAAGTTCGCCGACGTCATATTGCCTTTGCCCTTGCACAGCTGCTTCACCTACTCCCTGCCCGACGAGTGGGCGGATGAAGTGCAAACCGGTTGCCGGGTGGTAGTACCATTCGGGCGGAAGAAATACTATACGGCCATCGTGCGTAACGTGCACTATTGTGCCCCCACCGGATACGAAGTAAAGGAAGTGTCTGCTTTGCTGGATGCCTGCCCGATACTGCTTCCGCGGCAGTTCAAGTTCTGGGAATGGCTCTCCGATTACTATCTCTGCACGCAAGGAGACGTCTACAAAGCTGCCTTACCCTCTGGCTTGAAGCTGGAAAGCGAAACAATCGTAGAGTACAACCCCGATTTCGAATCCGATGTCTGCCTGCCGGAGAAGGAACAGAAGATACTGGATATGCTCTCTGCCGACCCGGAGCAATGCGTGACGAAACTGGAGAAGGAGACCGGCATCAAGAACATACTTTCTGTCATCAAGTCACTGCTCGACAAAGAGGCCATCTTCGTAAAGGAAGAATTGCGCCGCACCTACAAGCCTAAGACCGAAACCCGTGTACGCCTCACCGCCGCCGCCCGCAACGAACACCGCCTGCACATCTTCTTCGACGAGTTGCAGCGCCGTGCCCCCAAGCAACTGGACCTGCTGATGAAATATCTGGAACTCTCCGGCTACCTCAGCGGACGAGATATAAAAGAAGTCTCCAAAGCCGAACTGCTGCAACGCACCTCCGCCACCCCTGCCGTATTCAACGGTCTTATAGACCGTGGTGTATTCGAAGTTTATCAGCAGGAAATAGGCCGCATAGATAAAGCGCTTCTCAAAGAAGTCGTCCCCGTCAATCCGCTGAACGAACACCAGCAACGCGCCTATCACGCCATCTTGGAGAATTTCCAAAGCAAGAACGTCTGCCTGCTGCACGGCATCACGGCAAGCGGCAAGACAGAAGTCTATATTCATCTGATAGAAGAAACCATCCGGCAAGGAAAGCAAGTGCTCTATCTCCTGCCCGAAATAGCTCTCACTGCACAAATCACAGAGCGCCTGCAACGTGTTTTCGGTTCCCGTCTGGGCATCTACCACTCCAAATTCCCCGATGCGGAACGGGTAGAAATCTGGCAGAAGCAGCTGTCGGAAGCAGACTATGACATTATCCTCGGTGTCCGCTCCTCCGTCTTTCTTCCTTTCCGCAACCTCGGCCTCGTGATTGTGGACGAGGAGCACGAGAACACCTACAAGCAGCAGGACCCTGCCCCCCGCTACCATGCCCGCAATGCCGCCATTGTACTCGCCTCCATGTATGGTGCCAAAACTCTGTTGGGCACGGCAACCCCTTCCGTAGAGACCTGGCACAATGCCACATCCGGTAAGTATGGCCTCGTGGAACTGAAAGAACGTTATAAAGAGATACAACTGCCGGAGATTATCCCCGTAGACATCAAGGAATTGCACCGCAAGAAGATGATGAACGGTCCGTTCTCCCCACTGCTCCTACAATATATCCGCGAGGCGCTGGAACAAAAAGAACAGGTCATCCTCTTTCAGAACCGCCGCGGTTTCGCCCCCATGATAGAGTGCAACACCTGCGGCTGGGTACCCAAATGCAAGAACTGCGACGTCAGCCTCACCTACCATAAGGGGCTGAACCAACTGACCTGCCACTACTGTGGCTACACCTACCAACTGCCCCGCATCTGCCCCGCCTGCGAGGGCACTGACCTGCGCAACCGCGGCTTCGGCACGGAAAAAATAGAAGATGACATCAAAGCCCTCTTCCCCGACGCCCGCGTAGCCCGTATGGACTTGGACACCACCCGCACCCGTACCGCCTACGAGCGCATCATCTCCGATTTCCAGCAAGGCAAGACGGACATCCTGATAGGCACGCAAATGGTGTCCAAGGGTCTGGACTTCGACCACGTCAGCATTGTGGGCATACTCAATGCCGACACCATGCTGAACTATCCCGACTTCCGCGCCTACGAGCGCGCCTTCCAGCTGATGGCGCAGGTTGCCGGACGCGCCGGACGGAAGAACAAGCGCGGCAGGGTGGTGCTACAAACCAAAAGCATCGACCATCCCATCATCCCGCAAGTCATTGCCAACGACTACGAAGCCATGGTAGGCGGGCAGCTTGCCGAACGCCAGATGTTCCACTACCCGCCCTACTACCGCCTGGTGTATGTCTACCTGAAGAACCGGAACGAGACCCTGCTCGACCTCATGGCACAGACTATGGCCGCCAAGCTCCGCACCGTCTTTGGCAACCGTGTGCTGGGACCGGACAAGCCGCCCGTAGCACGCGTACAGACCCTGTTCATCCGAAAGATTGTCTTGAAGATAGAAACCAATGCCCCAATGGCACGTGCCCGCGAGCTGCTCGTCCAGGTGCAAAAGGAGATGGTGGCGGAAGACCGCTTCAAGTCGTTGATAGTGTATTATGATGTAGACCCGATGTAAATAACTCGTAACTAAAGAAATATGAAGAAGATACTTTTCGTTTGCCTCGGCAACATTTGCCGTTCCTCCTCGGCAGAGGGAGTCATGAAACATCTGATAGAAGAAGCCGGACGTGCGGATGAGTTTTTAATCGATTCTGCAGGCATTCTGTCCTATCACCAGGGCGAACTGCCGGACAGCCGGATGCGTGCCCATGCTGCCCGCCGTGGATACAATCTGACGCATCTTTCGCGACCCGTACGTACCGAGGATTTTTACAACTTCGACCTGATTATCGGTATGGACGACCGCAACATCGACGACCTGAAAGATCGTGCCCCTTCAACCGCCGAATGGAGCAAGATACACCGCATGACGGAATACTGTACAAAGTTTACCCATGCCGACCATGTACCGGACCCCTATTACGGCGGTTCCGAAGGTTTTGAGTATGTGCTGGACATTCTGGAAGATGCTTGTGCGGGGTTACTGCAGAGCATTTAATCCAGCGGCATTACATGATACAGTGTCCCCTGCCTTGACTTCTTGTTCGGTATTTCAAGCTTCTTGAGCGTCCGCCCGAATACGGCCACCTTGTTGATTGCCAGACGGTCACGCGTCTTTGTCTGTAAAGTGGAAAGAATCTGCATGGGCATCATCCATTGCCCCTCCTCATCCTCTTCTGCCGCACGGAAATGGCTGTGGAAGAGTTGTTCCAGTGGGGTGAGCTGTTCAAATTCCCGGTTCGTCCGCTTCAAGATGGCTTCATCGGCATCATCCAGCCAGTAACGCTCACCTTTGGCTACGGCATTCAGAGCCTGCGCATAGAGCTGGCGGTAGTTGATGCTGACATTCGTATCGATGGGACCGGTGACCTCAATGCAGATGAAACGGCGGCTGCCACTGGGGTCGGACAACAAGTCCTTCTGGTTGCTGGTGCCGATGAAGGAGGCATACCGCCGCATCTCACGGATGGTGCTGCCGTAGGGTTTGCGCAGGTTGGCAACCGGTTTCTGCAGCAGATGCTTCAGGAAGCCCTGCTGGTTGATGTTGATTTGGTCGAACTCGTCGATGTTGACGAGCAGAAAGCGTCCCAGGCTGCGTTCCGCTTCCTGCCTGCTCTTGAAGTCGATGCTGTCCGTATAGCCGAAACGCAGCTCCGGTGGCAGCAAAATGCGGCAAAAGGTGGATTTCCGGAACCCTTGAGAACCGACAAGCAGAGGAGAAGTATTGTTTCCGTGTTGCCGGTCCATTCCACGCCAGTGTGCCACCATGCCCAGGAACCAGCGGTAGAACAGCTCCTGCCAATGAGGATTGTGGCACGGAACGAGGTCGGCCAATGCCCGGATGCGGTCTTTCCCGTCCCAGCGGCCGGTGTCGTAAAGGTATTCTTCGACGGGATTATAGAGTGGCACATAGTCTGAAGTTAGGAAACGGTTGATATCGCGGTCCCATACGCGGATACCCTCCTTCAGGGCATTCATGGAGACCGTACTGCGGGCACGCTGGTCAGCAGGCTTGAAATAGAAATGGACGGAGTCGCGCTGACGGTATTCCAAATCATCCAGAACGGTGTTGTAGCGAAACTCATACCGGCGGCCCATAAACTCTTCCAGCCGGAAAACGCTCTCCTGCTCTTGCGTCAGACTGCTCTTTTTCCCGAAGCCTTTAAGCTCTTGATATAGGTTATGAATCGTTTGACGGACAATGAATTCATCCGTTTCCCGGTAATAGTGCATCAATGTCTGGCGGACTACTTCCTCTTCGGGAATGCCTGCCTTGAAACAATGTTCGGCCAGAGGCACCAGCAGTATCCGTAAATCCCCGTCCCGTTTCCAGCCGCCCAATCCGCGGAATGCACGGTCAAGGGCCGACTCGAAGAGTACGGCAAAGGTGTCCGAGGCTTTACTGTCCGGATGCAGCCGCAACAGCGGATTCTTTTCTGCGAGTTTTCGTTGCCGGAAGTTCTCTTCCTCGGGCATGCCGAGGGGTTGTTCCAAGCAGAAAGGCACAGCGGCAGGATTGTAGTAAGGATATCCATCCAGAGTCATGCGGCAACTCTGTGTAAGGGAAGGTTCTTTCAATGTAATGGCAAACGGCAGCAAGGGCTGGTAGCACTTCACCGCCATACGGTAGGCGTGGGCATGAAACAAGGTGGCATCGCTCTCCAGCTTCGGCGTCGTGCCGTCGGGCAGGGCAAACAATACCCATATCTTGGCACTCCGTCCGCTGGAACCGCAGAAAGCGGCAAAGGTCTGTGGCAGCAGGGCGGCTTGTTGCTTTACATATTCCGCTTCGGCAATGCCCGACAGACGGTTTACTTCCAGTTGTACGAGTCCGTTATAGTTCTTCATCCGCCGTTCCCCCTCTTGTGTACGGCTATATTCCACGGCAGGGTAGATGCGGGGCAGCTTGTCTATATGTTCGTATTGGGCACAAGTGCCCTCCAGTTGAGGAAGGATGGCCCGGAGGGTCGACACATGTCCGGCTTTGGTTTCGGTTTTCAGTTTTTTAATCAGTGCATCCGCTTCTAGGGTGCTGAGGGCTTCCTTTCCGCTCCCTTTTTCTGCTCTAATCAAGGTAATTTTCATTCTGTTTGTCAGCTTGTTTGGGTAAATATAATTCTCGTAAAGATACTACATTGAAGAGCTGAAAGCAAGCATTCTGCGGAATAATTATTAAATGGATACAAGTCTCCACGACTCATGCAGAGAAGTGTTAAAAGCAAGTGAGTTTCTTTGTCAAAACACTGGCATTCCTTTGCTTTTCTCCCTTTGTTTGTCTACTTTTGTATAGGGAATAGATGACGCCTAACGACCATGAACAACTCTGCTTACGGTCGTCAAGCGATTGCTTCATGGCCGTAAGCAGAGTTGTTCATGGTCGTTAGGCGTCTCTCTTTCCATAGCTTTTACGGATGAAGTACGCACCCCGCACCTATTCCGCATAGGGCGCAAACTTATTATATAACAACTTAAAAGACATTGAACTATGGCAATTTTATTTGATTGGTATGAACTTCCGGAACCAAAAGACAAACAGCGGGAAGAAAAGATACTTCATCCACGCATCCGCTTGAACGGCTCTACCACTACCGACGAACTGCGTCGCAGAATTCAGGAACGCAGCTCGTTGACGGAGACTGATGTCTCGGCGGTACTGGATGCCTTGTCGCACGTCATGGGGGAAGACCTTGCCGAGGGGCGGCAGGTGCATCTGGACGGTATCGGCTATTTTCATCCCGTACTAACGAGCACGGAGCCGGTGACCGCTGCGACCAAACGAAAAACCACCAAGATTAAGCTGAAGGGCATCAAGTTTCGTGCCGACCAGGTGCTGAAGAATGAGATAGGTGCCATCAAAGTTAAACCGCTGGGGCTGAATGAGCATTCCCAAAAGCTGAGTGACAAGGAGATTGACAGGCGACTGACGGGCTACTTCTCTACGCATCAGTTCCTTACGCGCGAGAGTTTTCAGGTTCTCTGCGGGATGATGCGTTCCACTGCGCAGCTTCATATTCGCCTGCTCCGCAGCGAGGGTAAGCTCGAAAATGTGGGAAAACTGAACCAACCGATTTATGTGCCTTGTACGGGGTATTACGGTAGAGACGAGTAGGTTACGGTAAAACTTAGGCGTTTTGAGTAGGTGGAAGCAGATTTTGCTTCCACCTTTTTTTGTTGCTTCCACAGCAGTTCAAATGCCGATGGATAGGGGGATGCAGGAGGTGGGTGGAAGTGTGGAAGCAAAGTGGGGAGAAAAAAATCTAGAGAGTGATGAGAGGCGCGGAAATCATTCTAGATACTTCACCTCTTCACCTAAGGCATCATGGTTCATTTCGCGTATACTGCGATAAAGCTTACCATTTTTCAAATAATAATAATTCTGATAACCAGCAAACTCTATGTTGGCATAGGTTTCATTGTTACGATCTTTGCTTATTTTCCAAGAACTTTCGTAAATCATAGAATCTTTGAAAGTTATGATTGATGTAGAATCTGGACGAAGCTCAAACTTTATGCCGTTGGCAGTAGTGAATATACCGACAAAATCATGTTCTTTTTCGTTGTTGTCACATCCGGTTAGTAGCAGTATCCCCAACAATATTCCTATAATGACTGTTTGTTTCATATTTTTAGTTGTTATATTATAAAAAAGAGTGCTTCAATCGGATGAAGCACTCTCTCTTGTCAGTTTACTTTCTTGGCATCTCTTTTCAGAGTTGTCTCTTATCTTCCTGCGGGAGTACCAGCATTTTCATTTACGTGGATTTTGAATTCCTGAGTGAAAGTCTTCCACTTATAACCGAACTTGATAGGAACATAGATTTCATAATCCCAGTTTACAGGAGTACCACTGTGGTTGTAGTAAGTCAGTGTTTCCTTACCAGTTGCATCTACGTTGTAAACTACAGTTGTGTTGGCAGGAAGTTTACCTTCCTTGTAACCAGCAACAGGCTGCAAATTGCCGTCTACCAGTTTCAGGTTAGTCTTAACTTGATCGGTCATCCAGTTGCTCGGAGTACATTCGTAGAATTTGAACAGTTCTTTTTGCAGAGCTGTTGCATTGGGAGCTTCAGAAGCAGTGTAGAAATTACCGTTTTCGTCTGCATTCCAGCAAGTGTAAGTATAAGCACCTGTTACATCTACAGAGCTACCGTTAACAACAGCATCAGTTACTTCTCCTTCTTCCTTATTCACTGTGATAGTCATCGGTTCAATGATGTTGGCATCATAAGCCTTGATAACTTCAGTATGAGCAGCCGGATGTCCCGGAGTTGCATCACCATAGCAAAGGTCTGCAACCAACTTGATAGGAACAATCTGGCCTACCAAAGCTTTGGCAGCTTCTGTCGGTTTGGTGTCTTTTCCGAAATTGGATGCTGCATCCGGATCAGCTTCTTGCAATTTGATGTTATAAGTCTTGTGACCTTTCAGAGGATTATCTACGACAGTACAGAGGTTGTCCTTATAATTGTCAATTGTTGCAGCCAATTCACCTGCAATGTACAATTTTGTGTTGTCAGTACTCAATGTAACAGCACCATCCTTGAATGTCTTGCTGGCAACATCAAAGTACTTATAAGTTTTACCAGCCAACTTTTCAGCATCGAATTCAAAACGTACACCTTCCAATTCAAATGTAGGAGAATAAGGATTCTTCACATTCGCAACGTTCTTATCCTGGAAGTACAGGTATTCCCATGCACCAGTAGCAGGTTTTACGCCGTCTTTGTTCAAGAAACCGTTCACTAAGTCAGTGTAGATATTTACGGTCGGATTATTGTTAGTCTTATCGCCAGTCAATACGTGTCCAGTGGTTTCATTCCATGCAGGATTCCATTCCACAGCACCATAAACTACCGGGTTCACATTGAATACAGTGTTATTGGTGTTTTTCTTCCAATAACGATTGTCATATCCATATCCACCGAATGTAGGTTTGTAGATAGTACGTGTCAATGTAATTTTCAAAGTAGGATATGCCTTTGTCGGATCTTTCCAGAAGAATGTCTTAGTGAATACCATATCTTCGTGATTTTTCCATACCGGATATTTCTTCACGATGTCAGCGTGAGTCAAAGTCCACTTAATGTTATAAGATTCAACTCCGTCTTCTGTATTCTTAATAAGTTCAACCTTACCATAATCTACTCCATCTTGTGCGTCGAAACCGGCATCAGTGTAAACGGCGTGGAATTCCTGCTTGGTCATACCACCCTCTTTTGCACCGTTGTAGATAACTTCGTTCATGGCTACAGTGCCAATCTTGTCTGCGAAATCACCACATTTGAACATGGTGTCATCGTATGTGAAGCCAATCTCACGCATACCTTCTTCTTTCACCCATTTCACCTTGATGTAACGCATAGCTACCAAAGCATTGTTTACAGTATCCACCAACTCTACACGTACCAACGGTTCGCGGCCTACTGCAGTGGCAGATACACCGTCAAGGCTATAGACTTTTGAAGTCATGTGACCATTCATAGGAGAATCGATTTCTGCGAATTTTTGCTGGTCGGTCTTGTTACTATTACCCTCAGGGCCACCCAAAGTAAAATATTCTCCAGTAGCTTTGTAGAAACGGAATGTTAGACCATAGTCTTTGTATTTCTCCAATTCAGCATGTTTTTTGTGATCTGTAGCATCAATCTCTGTTGTGCAAACCTCCACTAATTTTTTCAAGTCGAGTACCTTGTTATACTGTGCATAAACGTCAATCATGTCGTTAGCCTGTGACTCATATGCACAAATAGAGTCGTGATAGTGCACATAGAATCTACCTTCACCATCAGTCTGAACTTCGTCAGCAAAATCACCACCCATATTTCCGTTGTACATCGTACGTGCATTAGCAATGTAGGGAGCCACCTTTGTTTCGTGCAGACGAACATATTCAGAGTTCACATAAACCTGAGTACCATTTTCCTTAAGAGCTTTAGCTTCATCAGCAGTCAGGTTTTCTTTAGCAATAGGAGCCTTTAGAGAAGCCATGTAGAAAGTTTCTTTTCCACTTGCATGACCGCCTGCTTCATTGATGGATTCGGCAACAGTCTTCTTGAATTGTACTGTCAATACATTGTCTTTTATCTTATAGTCAGTAGGCTGGATAGGAGAATTCTCGGAAATCGTTGCGCCAGCTTTGGTGAGGATGTTTTCAGATTTGATGCAATCGAAAGAAGGCATATAAATATCCTCTGTACGTACACCCATATTGGGGCTAACGTGGAAGTAAGCCTCATTTTGGTCTGTAGACACTGTGTACGGCTTGGCACCAGCTTTATTAACGTGGTCAAGTACAGGAGTTTTGGAATGTGCTGTAAACGTACCTTCAGAATCTTTGTCAGTTTGAGGACCGTCTGCATGTTTTGCCATTGCCTTGTACTCTTGTGGAGTATACTGTAGAGTAGTCAATGTAATAGCTGCAATACCATTGATATGACTTGTAGGAATTACAGCCAGACTAGTCAAACGATGTCCGATAATAGACATAACTTGAGCGCTCAATGCATCAACCTCAGCAGCCAAGTCTTTTAGTTTTTCGTCTGTAACAAAGCCGCCTTCCAATTCTTCTTTCAAGTCGTTGATTTTAGTCTCAACTGCCTCCAAAGAAGCCAACTTCTCAATTTGCTTTTCCAGTTCTTTCTTCAAAGCAGTCAAATCTGCCTCGGATACTCCGCCTTCTGTCGAATTAGCCTTGTCCAAAGCTTCCTGAGCTTTGTTCTTGGCCTCGTTTGCGGCACTTTTGGCTTCATCTACAGCCGTCTGCAACGTAGCAACTTTTGCATTCAGGTCATCAAGTGAAGCTTTCTTGTCCAGTTGTTCCTGCAAGTCCTTGATGTCATCATCATAATCCTTACAAGACGTGAACGTACCTGCAGTACCCAACATCAAGGCACTGAACAGGGTCACACTTAGAAACTTTTGTTCATAATTGAAAAAC
>ENA-OZAH01000658-OZAH01000658.1-human-gut-metagenome-genome-assembly--contig:-NODE-658-length-13189-cov-7.937262_pt1 | contig 13189 bp, 9 predicted proteins | sample MGYA00243304_ERZ653505 | MGnify/ENA primary metagenome ERZ653505 (study PRJEB26926, sample SAMN06164925) | human gut metagenome | biome: ENVO:00009003; feature: ENVO:2100002; material: ENVO:00002003...
CTCGACTAGTCGTCGGCAGCGTCAGATGTGTATAAGAGACAGACTGTGAACGGAGTGAACAGTAACGATTATCGGATTCCAAGGATATCTTTTACTGCCTTTGGCATATCCGGCGCATCTACCACCCGGTTATGAAGCACCGGTGCTGTGCGGATTGTCTCAACTGCCTGTGGAAGTTTCACTCCGGAAAGCGCACTCAGTTCATCAGCCAGTGCAAAATCATCCTTACCGTCTGTATCTGCTCCAAGTGCTTCCATTACACTTCTTGTAAATTTATATGGGCTTGCTGTGGATGCAATGACAGTTGGTGTGGTATCATTGGTATCTTTTACATATTTGTCATAAACACCTGCTGCAACTGCAGTATGGGTATCTATCACATAATGACTGTCTTTGAAGATTTCTGCGATTGTTTTTGCTGTTTCGTCTTCTGTACAGTAATTGCCATAGAAGTCTGCAAGCTGTGCCTTCATGTCTTCTGTGATGGTATACTCGCCGCCTGCAGTAAGAGACTGCATCAGCTCTGCACATTTTTTTGCATCACCGCCTGCGATACGGTAGATCAGACGTTCCAGATTGCTGGAGATCAGAATATCCATGGACGGTGAGGTTGTAAGGATAAAGTCACGCTTTCTGTCATAAGTTCCTGTACGGAAGAAATCATACAGAACCTTGTTATCATTGGAGGCACAGATAAGTTTGTGAACCGGAAGTCCCATCTGTTTTGCATAATAAGCAGCCAGGATATTTCCAAAGTTTCCGGTAGGTACTACCACATTGATCTCCTGACCGTCTTTGATCTTGCCCTGACGTACAAGTGATGCATATGCATATACATAATAAACGATCTGCGGTACCAGACGTCCGATGTTGATAGAGTTCGCAGATGAGAACTGATATCCTGCAGCATCAAGTTCTGCTTCCAGTTCCTTATCATTGAACATTTTCTTTACGGCAGTCTGTGCATCGTCAAAGTTTCCGGTAATTCCCACAACATATGTATTGTTGCCTTTCTGAGTTACCATCTGTTTCTCCTGGATAGGACTTACACCATGTTTCGGATAGAAAACGATGATCTTGGTTCCCGGAACATCTGCAAATCCGGCCATTGCCGCTTTACCTGTATCTCCGGAAGTAGCGGTAAGAATAACAATCTCATTTTTTACCTGATTCTTCTTAGCAGCTGTAGTCATAAGATGTGGAAGAATTGATAATGCCATATCCTTAAACGCAATGGTCGCACCATGATACAGCTCAAGGAAATAAGCTCCGTCTGCTTCATGAAGCGGTGCAATCTCTTTTGTATCAAATTTTTCATCATAGGCATTGTTGATGCAGTTCTTTAATTCTTCTTCTGTAAAATCAGTAAGGAAACATTTCATTACTTCATATGCTGTCTCCTGATAGCTCATCTTTGCCAGCTCATCCATTGGGACATCCAGCTTCGGAATCTCTGTCGGCACAAATAAGCCGCCATCCTCAGAAAGCCCCTTTAAAATAGCCATAGAAGCTGTTACGGTTTCTTCTTTTCCTCTTGTGCTTTTGTATAATACCTGCATGATATTTCCTGCCTTTCCAAAGTTATTCGTAACTGTTCAGTATATTGGCAGTAATAATAAACCGCTGAACAGTTACAGTTATTCATTTCGCCAATTGAGCACATTATAGCATATACTTTAGCAAAATACTATCCTAAATTATTTCTCTTTTTTCTGTCTTTTTATGATTGATTACTATAAATCAAAAATATGGACATATTCTTTTGTTCCCGAAGAATATGTCCATATTTTGAGCAGTATTACCGCAATCCTGTTAAATGAGTTATATGAAGAGTATCGTTTATTACGATCCTGTGGAACTTTCTGCTGAATCCGGATAGGTATAAAATTCATGTACGCCGTATTTAAACAGCCTTTTCAGATCTTTCTCAAACCAGGAGACATTCTGGCTTTCAGCTTCAGACTTCTGGATAAAAAACAGTGCTCCTTCTGAATAATCCACACCTTCAAGAGCCTGTCTGACGGCTTCTCTTGTCTCATCTGTAACAGTTACTTCATTGATACGTCCGTCATAAGTCGGCGAAAACTGCGGAACACCATTGGTATTCTGCCATACCACTTCTGTGACTGTATCGGGAAATTCCTTATTCTTTATACGGTTCATGATCACATTGGCAACCAGAATGCGTCCCTTGACATCCTCAGTACCTGCTTCAGCTTCTACAATATGAAGCAATGTATCATAGTCCTCATCCGACATCATCCGGGCACTCTCTGCAAGAGCCGCTGTCCTTGCATCTAACTCATTGATGCTGCTCTCCATAGAAGAGCTGACATCGAATTCTGCCATATTATCTTCAATAACTTTGATTCTCTGACCGACCATTACCTGTTCACAGGAAGTTCCGATACGTGTGACTGATTTTTTGGGAGAAGCTGTATCATTCATTCCAGATACTACTCCTGCAATTCCTGTTGGCAGTACATCTGTTTCGTCAGCATCAGAGGAAAAAGTTTTCTCCCTATTTTCAGAAGCTGCATATACTTTGTTTTTTCCATTAAAATCTGCTATTCTGCCGCCTGCTGCAAACGCAATCGCCGTACAGGTACACACTGTAACCAGTATCAGACTCCGCGCCGGATTGCCGGACTGTTTTGACTCTTTTTTCTGAACTTTCATACTTATCATTCCTTGAGTTTTTTTAATTACAGGTTTTTATGGTTGTAACATTTCTGTAACTTATAAGAAAATTATATTTAATATAATTGATTTTGTCAAGCTTTTTTCATATTTTTGTAACATTTTAGCTTGCAAAAAAGAAAAAAAGGAAGGCTCCATCAATGAAATCTCCCTTTAATATATGCTTCATTTTTCTCAATTATTACATTTATTTTTTTCGCCGCAGATCAGGAACATAGGGGTTGGATTATAAAACTCATCTTTCTTTGTATAAATTCTGCTGCTGATACCCAGATCAATGGAGAATCTGTTGATACCCAGTTTTCCCAGTGTCTCCAGATCCCAGGCAGGGCGTACATAGGAACTGATAGGAAGCTGACGTTTAATTTCCTCGCATTCCTGCATCATGGCATCGCCTACTGTAAAATGAGCATGATTGGCAGGCAAATCAGCAGTATCTGAGAAATCATCTGCACCATAATTGGCATCTGCGTTGATCAGGATTCCTCCCGTTTTCAGCACACGAATCCATTCTTTATATGCTCTTGCTGCATCCGGAAGTGTCCAGGTAAGATTTCTGGACACGATCACATCAAAGGTACCATCAGGAAAATCCGGATTTTCCGCATCCATTACTTCAAACGTACAGGAGGCGTTCTCTTCTTTTGCCAGTTCCCTGGAATGAATGATCATATCCGGTGTCAGATCGATTCCTGTAACTTCATGTCCCAGTTTTGCTAAAAGAATGGAAAAGAAGCCTGCACCGCATCCCACATCCAGAATCCTTAATTTTCCATCAGGAAGAAAAGTCCCGATCTCTTTCAGCCATTTATCAGCCATATCACTGTGAAGCTCAGCTCTTCTCTGTTCCATAAAACTGTCGCTTCTTTTCGCCCAGTAATTTGTGATCTTTTTCTTGCGTTCATCCTTTCTTCTGCTGAAACTGCCATATGCGATCATCGGACCATCCTTAATAACCTGAAGACTTCCCGTCTGATATAGAACCACTCCATTTAAATCGGATAAACTTGTCTCCAGAATATTTCTCTCATAATCCTTAACACAGCCAAGATACTCTCCAACCTTAATGATATCTCCCGGTTTTTTGGCAGGATACCACAGCCCGGATACACTGGCAGACTGATAACGCACATCTTCAATTTCCATGGGATAATAATTACTGTAACTTCTCATGCCATCGTAAACACCCAGCGCACACAGAATATTACGCACATCTTTTCTTGTAGAATGAACCTCCTCCGGACTCCAGCCTCCCATCTGGCCACGTTCGATCAGAACACTGGGAATGCCACATGCGGCAGCATAATTGTAAGAACCACCGGATGCCACATTAGACTTTACCATATAGGGAACATCTGCCTGCTCTGCCATCTTCCTTGACATCTGAACCACATCTTCATCTGCACATCCGGCATAGTAAATATAAGGCGTAAGCTGCTCATAATCATCCCCGCTGTGAAGATCAATATAATAATCTGCTGCACTGTGAAGCTTCTGAACCACCTCATACGCCAGACGGTCCATCCTGGTTCCCTGCGGATTCCCCGGAAATACACGATTCAGATTCTTCTCATCCTCCGGGCAGACACTGCCGCTCCTCTCCTCAAATTCCTTCCTGCACACAGTCTTAACCAAGATTACTCTTCCATGGATCTTCTCAGGCTTCAGTTTATCTGCAAGCTCAACAGCAGCCTGGATTCCCACATATTCTCCTCCATGGACCGCAGCGGTGATTAGAACTGTCTTTCCGGGATGAGAACCGCAGATTACTGTATAAGGAAGCGAAAACTCACCTCCGCCCAGTCTCAGAAATCCAATCTTTTTCATACCCGGAGCAGCACACAGCATGGCATCCTCCAAATCTCTTTTCCTGTCATATCCGCTATCAGAATCACCCATTCCATCATTCTCGGACCAGACGTTTTTCTCTTCCTTCACAGCGCTGATCATAAACATCGGCGTAGAATGATAATTCAGCTTCTCTTCCTGACTCCACACCCGCTGCCAGATTCCGGTATCCACTGCCACAGATTCAAACCCGTTCTCCTTCAGAAACTTCCTGTCCCAGGACGGTCTGTTAATAGAAGAAAGAGGCATCTGCAGTGCAATCTTCTCCATTCTGTCAATATCCGTACAGAGGTAATGATCATCCAGATGCTCACTCTCCACACTCTTTCGGTCTTCCTCATAAGACAGGCGTTTCTCCTCATCATAAAGATAACCGTACCAGTTTGCATCGAAATTAAGAAGCTTTCCGCCCGGTTTCAGTACACGACACCACTCTTCATAAGCTCTCTTAGGATCCTTCAGATTCCATGTCAGATTCCTGCTGATCACAATATCAAACACACCATCCTCAAATTCCAGGTTCTGAGCATCCATCTTATAAAAAGAAATCCGCTCACAAAGATTACCGGCATTCCTCTTCGCAGTATCCAACATCTCCTGTGTATAATCAACAGCAGTCACCTTATATCCCGCCTCAGCCAGAATAACAGGAAAAAATCCAGGTCCTGTTCCGATATCCAAAATCTTAATCTCATCCTTCGCTTTCTCCGGGAACTGCCCTTTCAACACCTCAAGCCATGCCCCCTTCTGCATCCCATTCAATTCCTTATGATTAACTTCAGAATACCCCTCAGCCCGGGTAGTCCAGTAACTCTCAATCTCCGATAATAAATCCTTCACCTTATGCCAACCTCCATGCACGCAATTTATAATCATATATAGCCAAAATTATATCAAATCCCTCCCCTTTCCAACAAGCCCTCCCGGGGGATATATTTCACATCTCAATTCATTTTTGCATAAACAAAGTCCTTCTTAAAACTTTTTCACACTTCGCCTTGTATTTATATATTAACCAAAACCAGCGAAGCAGGCGTATAGTTGTACCGGATGCATTTGCAGGCATCTTAGAGATTCTTAGTCCTCGGAAATCTGCGTTATGAGACGAAAAGTCCCTTGTCTGAGCGACAGCGAGTAATTCCGGACTTTTCGTCTCATGCTTTTAGCGGATTTTCGAGGGCTTAGAATCTCTTAGATGCCGAAACCGTATCCGGTACAACTATACGCCTGCTTCGCGTCCCTTTTTTAAACAAATAAAGCTGCCATACCCCAAAAAGAGGATATGACAGCTATATATTTTTACTCAGATAGCTCCAAGAATCTTCCGGGCATTATCAATCCTTTCCTGCGTCGGAGGATTAACCCCCTCCAGTGGATAAGAAAGCCCCAGATTCTCCCATTTAAACTTACCAAGCGTATGATAAGGGAGCACCTCCACTCTCTCCACATTGGAAAGAGTATGGATAAAATCAGCTAACCGGTGCAGATATTCATCCTTATCACTTCCGTCCGGCACAAGCACATGACGGATCCATACAGGTTTTTTCATATCAGAAAGTTCCCGCGCCATCGCAAGAATATTCTTATTGGAATGACCGGTAAGCTTAATATGCTCCTGCTCGTCAATCTGCTTGATATCAAGCATTACAAGATCTGTATACTTCATAAGCTCCAGCCATCCGGAATGCCATGGTTCCTGATCAGTGAAGGGATTTCCACTGGTATCAAGATTCGTATGCACACCCTCTGCCTTTGCCTTCTTAAAAAATTCTGTAAGAAAATCCATCTGAAGCAATGGCTCACCACCGCTTACAGTGATACCGCCTTTGCTGCCCCAGTAGCCCTTATAACGTAAAGCTTTCTTAAGAAGCTCATCTGCCGTATAAAGCTCTCCCTGCTTCATCTTCCAGGTATCCGGATTATGACAGAACTGACATCTCATAGCACAGCCGCTTAAAAAAATCACATATCTTACTCCGGGTCCGTCAACGGACCCGAAGCTTTCTAAAGAATGAACATAGCCTTTTATCTGTTTATTATCCATTATATCATCATCCATTAATTACATTCTGTCGTGGCAGGTTCTGGCAATAACGTCTAACTGCTGCTCTCTTGTAAGGTCGATGAACTTAACAGCATATCCGGATACACGGATTGTGAAGTTTGCATACTCTTCTTTTTCCGGATGTTCCATAGCGTCGATCAGTTTCTCTTTACCAAATACGTTTACATTGAGGTGATGAGCACCCTGATCAAAGTATCCGTCAAGTACATGTACCAGATTCTCTGAACGCTCGTCATCACTGTGTCCCAGAGCATCAGGATTGATTGTCTGAGTATTGGAGATACCGTCAAGAGCATCTTCATAGTCAAGCTTGGCAACAGAGTTCAGGGAAGCAAGAAGACCGTTCTGCTCTGCACCGTAAGATGGGTTTGCGCCAGGAGCAAGAGGTTCACCTGCTTTTCTTCCATCCGGAAGAGATCCTGTAGCCTTACCATAAACAACGTTGGAAGTAATAGTAAGGATAGATGTGGTTGGCTTGGAATCACGGTAAGTATGGATGTGTTTCAGTTTCTCAAGGAATGTAGACAGAAGAGTTGTTGCAATCTCGTCTGCTCTGTCATCATCATTACCATAACGTGGGAAGTCACCCTCAACCTGGAAATCTGTTGTAATGCCGTCTTCATCGCGGATAGCTTTAACTTTTGCATATTTGATAGCGGACAGGGAGTCTACTACATGAGAGAATCCTGCGATACCTGTTGCGAAAGAACGCTCAACCTTTGTATCGATCAGAGCCATCTCTGCAGCTTCATAGTAGTATTTATCATGCATGTAGTGGATCATGTTCAGTGTTCCGACATACAGATGAGCCAGCCAGTCCATCATCTGGTCATATTTTGCGATTACTTCATCATAGTCAAGATATTCAGAAGTGATCGGCTGATAGCTTGGTCCTACCTGCTGTTTTGTCTTCTCATCAACACCGCCGTTGATCGCGTAAAGAAGGCATTTTGCAAGGTTTGCACGAGCACCGAAGAACTGCATCTCTTTACCTGTCTCTGTAGCAGATACACAGCAGCAGATGCTGTAGTCATCGCCCCATACCGGACGCATAACATCATCATTCTCATACTGAACAGAACTTGTTGTAACAGAAATATTTGCAGCATATTTCTTGAAGTTCTCAGGCAGTCTTGAAGAATAAAGTACTGTAAGGTTTGGTTCCGGAGCCGGTCCCATATCTTCCAGTGTGTGCAGGAAACGATAGTCGTTCTTTGTTACCATGGAACGTCCGTCCTGTCCCATACCTGCTACTTCCAGAGTTGCCCATACCGGGTCACCGGAGAATAACTGGTTGTAAGAAGGGATACGTGCAAATTTAACCATACGGAATTTCATTACCATGTGGTCAACAAGCTCCTGAGCTTCTTTCTCTGTAAGAGTTCCGTTCTGAAGATCTCTTTCAATATAAATATCAAGGAATGTGGAAATACGTCCGACACTCATTGCAGCACCGTTCTGAGTTTTGATGGCTGCAAGATATCCGAAGTACAGCCACTGGAAAGCTTCTCTTGCATCTTTGGCCGGTTTGGAGATATCATATCCATAAGATTCAGCCATAACTTTCATGCCTTTCAGAGCACGGATCTGATCAGCGATCTCTTCACGAAGCTGGAAGTCATAACGTCTCATACCCTGACGGTCGCATGCTGCGAAGTCTTTCTGTTTTCCTTCGATCAGAGCGTCGATTCCGTACAGAGCCACACGTCTGTAATCGCCAACGATACGTCCACGTCCGTAAGTATCCGGAAGACCTGTAAGGATCTTGTTGTGACGTGCTACTTTCATCTCAGGTGTGTAGATATCAAATACACCCTGGTTGTGAGTTTTAAATTCATAGTTGTGGAAAACATCTTTAATCTTGTCACTTACTTTATATCCGTAAGTTTCACAAGCCTGCTCTGCCATTTTGATACCGCCGTATGGCATGAAAGCACGTTTCAGAGGTTTATCTGTCTGAAGACCAACAACTTTTTCAAGGTCTTTTGTTTCTTCATCAATATATCCGGGACCATATGCTGTCAGAGATGTAACTACCTCTGTCTCCATATCAAGAACTCCGCCTTTGGCACGTTCTTCTTTCTGAAGTGCCTGGAGCTTGCCCCACAGTTTGTTTGTAGCTTCTGTAGGTCCTTCCAGGAAAGAAGCATCACCGTCATATGGTGTATAGTTCATTCCAATAAAGTTACGTACATCGATTTTTTCTTTCCAACGGTTGCCCTTAAAGCCATTCCACTGTTCGAAATTTTTCATTCTTTTACCTCTTTCTCTAAAATATTTCCGCGCATCTCTCACTGGCCTGGAGTGAGATAATAAAATGTAAATTGTACTTATTTAGGACACTTTTCTGCCCATGCAGTCAGTATACGTAAACATGAGTGTTATGTCAATTAATTTCCTTTATGATTTTAATTAAATACAATTCTGATAGCTTTTCATCGGAGTTTGCTTCTTTATTGTACTTTATCGCGTACATTAAGACTTTCTTGTATTTTTATAAATACAAAAAAATACCGGTCAGGAAGTCCTCTGGACAATCTGACCGGTATCTGATTTTTGATATTTTATGTAAACTATATTATTCCCTGCCAAGCGGATATTAGCCTGACCTGCAGAAGTCAAAAAACAGCAGGAAAGAATCGGGCGTGTCGGAACAATCTAACGGTTATTGATCGCTGTTACAAGTGCATCAATAGATGCGCGAATGATATCTGCGTCTACGCCTGCACCCCAGGCAAGGGTTCCATCCGGCTTTTTGATACCGACATAAGCAATAGCTTTGGAACTTGAACTGCGCTCCAGCGCATGCTCCTGATATGTTTCCAGGGAATATTTCAGCTCATATGCCTTCTTCAGTGCATTGCTGACTGCATCAAGACGTCCGTTACCGGATGCCTCTGTAGTGATTGTCTTTCCGCGGAAAGTAGAGGTAACTTTTGTTACAATACCACCATCTTTCTGCTGGAAATGTACTTCATTGATACTGTACGGTTCTGTGATATTCTCAAAGGTCTGTTTAAACAGATTGAAAATTTCGTCAGGATGAAGTTCTTTATGTTTGTGGTCTGAAACAGCTTTTGTGGCATATCCCATTGCCTCACGCATTTTCGGAGGAAGGTTAAGACCGAATTTGGTCTCAAGGATATATCCCACGCCACCTTTACCAGACTGGCTGTTGATGCGGATAACATCTGCGTCATAATTTCTTCCCACATCTGTCGGATCGATCGGAAGATACGGAACATTCCAGTGATCCGGATCCTTGTCATCTCTCCAGTGCATACCCTTGGCAATTGCATCCTGATGAGAGCCGGAAAATGCGGCAAATACAAGTGCACCACTGTACGGACTTCTTTCGCCTACTTTCATTCCGGTACATTCTTCATATATTTCACAGATATGCGGCATATCAGAGAAGTCAAGTTTTGGATCTACACCCTGGGAATACATATTCATGCCAAGTGTAACAATATCTACATTTCCGGTACGCTCACCGTTTCCGAACAGAGTACCCTCGATTCTGTCTGCACCTGCAAGTAATCCCATTTCAGAATCTGCAACACCGCATCCTCTGTCATTGTGTGGATGGAGAGATACGATTACATTCTCGCGGTATTTCAGATTTTCACACATATATTCTACCTGGCTTGCATATACATGCGGCATAGAATGCTGTACAGTTACAGGCAGATTGATGATGCATTTGTTATCTGCTGTAGGCTGCCATACATCAAGAACTGCATTGCATACTTCCAGAGCGTATTCCGGTTCTGTGCCTGTAAAGCTTTCAGGGCTGTACTCAAACTGGAAATTTCCTTCTGTTTCATCAGCCAGTTTCTTTAATAATGCGGCACCATCCACTGCAATCTTTAAGATTTCTTCTTTGGATTTCTTAAATACCTGTTCTCTCTGAGCTACAGAAGTGGAATTGTACACATGTACAATTGCCTTTGGTGCGCCTTTGACAGCTTCAAAAGTTTTGCGGATGATATGCTCTCTGGCCTGAGTCAGAACCTGAATAGTTACATCCTGTGGGATCAGATTCTGCTCGATCAGGGTACGCAGAAATTCATATTCTGTTTCAGAAGCAGCCGGGAAACCTACTTCAATTTCTTTAAAACCGATTTTTACAAGAAGTTTAAAGAATTCAATTTTCTGTTCCAGACTCATCGGAATCACCAGTGCCTGATTACCGTCACGAAGGTCTACAGAACACCAGACAGGTGCTTTGTCCACATATTCTTTTTCTGCCCATTTCATGCATTTAACAGGCGGCATAAAATACTGTCTCTGATATTTGCTTGGATTCATCATTTTTTCTTCCTCCGTTATGTAAATATTATGTTTGGACTGTGGGGATTGACTGTAAAAAGACATAAAAAAATCTTCCATCTCCACAGACTTATCTGCAAGAGACGAAAGATATTATCATCTTACGCGGTACCACTCTTATTTATGAACAATGTCATACACTCATGGGATACGGAATCTCCGGATATCCGGTATTCTTATATCCTCTCCATATAACGGTGGAAACCGTCTGCACCTACTCTTGTATAATTTCAGGCAGCTGCTCAAAGGCGAGTTCCACAATTTCCTTCCACTGCTTCTCAGCAACCAGCAGTTCTCTGTGCTCCGGTCCGGGTGTACTATTCCTTATCATTGCATTTTACTTATAACTTTATTTGGCTTTTTTGAAATGAACATACGTCTGAATCATTCATTGTAAATATACTACAAACGATTTAACCATATGTCAGTCGGGGCAACAGGATTTGAACCTGCGACCTCACGGCCCCCAGCCGTGCGCGCTACCAAGCTACGCCATACCCCGTAACGCAAGTTAGTATAACAAATTATTTCTGTGATTTCAACTGTTTTTTGAAAAATTTACAAAAATTATACAAATTTAGCAGGAAGAAATTTCATGTACTTTTTTATGTTATAAAATTTCTTCCTGTTTCTCCTATGTACAAGCCTTACAATCATCTGTTACAGTTACGCTGGCATGATGGCCTTTTCCAAATTGTCTACACGCATATCCAGTTCAAAAACTTTCTCTCGAGTTTCCTTATTCTCCTTTCTATAGCGAAGCTCATCCATACGTGCATCAAATAGGGCAGATATTTTTCTGCCAATTTCATTTTCCAGTTTAAGTTCTATAGTTTTTACGCTTCCCTTGAGTTGCACAATATCTGATTTCATGTTCGTGATATCCGTCTTCATGTTTGTGATATCTGCCTTCATGTTTGTAATATCTGCCTTCATGTTCGCAATATCTGTCTTCATGTTCGCAATATCTGCCTTCATGTTCGTGATATCCGTCTTCATGTTCGTGATATCCGTCTTCATGTTTGCAATATCCGTCTTCATATCTGCGATATCGTTCTTTACATCGGACATATCATTTTGAAAACCGGCAATGCTTCCCTGTATAGAAAAAAGGATATTTCTCAATTCCGCATCTTCCACATTCTTCCCTCCTTTTAGTACGTCTCGTTCTCTTTTGTATAGAACCAATTGTACCATTGAAGGAAGGAAAAGTCTACAGCGAAATTATTATAATATTTTTATAAGACATCTTCGGCAAATTATAACTTATGTATAAACAGCCCACTCCGAAGCTTTGGCTCAAACCAGGTGGATTTTGGAGGCATTAATTTGTTCTCGTCTGCAATCTTCATCAGGTCTTCCATAGATGTCGGGTACATGACAAAGGCTACACCGCCGGTTCTGTCCGCAATCTCTGCCAGCTCTGCTGCCTTATGGCTTCCGCCCACAAAGGAGATTCTCTGGTCTGTGCGCGGATCTTCGATTCCCAGGACTGGTCTGAGGACTTTTTCCTGAAGAATGGATACATCCAGCTGTCCGACCACGTCCTTCTTCTCATAGATATCCGGCCATGCTTTCAGGTGATACCACTGTCCGTCCACATACATTCCCATACAATGCTTCTCTACAGGCTTGCATGGAAATCCCGGCATCAGCATCAGTTCAAAGTTGAACTTCAGGGCGCCCAGAAATGCTTTTACAGTCAGGCCGTTCAAATCTTTTACAATCCTGTTATAAGGAAGAATGCAGAGCTGGTCATAGGGAAATACAACAGACAGGAAATAATTAAACTCTTCCTCCCCTGTATATCCCGGATTCTGTTCTCTTCTCTTTAAACCTACTTTTACAGCGGAAGCTGCGCGGTGATGTCCATCTGCGATGTACAGAGAATCAATCCCTGCAAATTCCTTATTTATTTCAGAAATGACCTCATCTTCATCAATCACCCATACTCTGTGTGTGATCTGATCCTCTTCTGTAAAATCATATGCTGCTTCATGATGATCTTTCCAGTTATTCATCAGTGTAAGCAGAGAATCCGGATATCTGCATGCCAGAAAAATAGGACCGGTATTTGCATTACAGGAATCTACATGGTGGATCCTGTCCTGTTCCTTATCTTCTCTGGTAAGCTCATGTTTCTTCACTACACCATTCATATAATCATCAATGGAACTGCATCCTACGATACCTGTCTCTTATACACATCTGACGCTGCCGACGACTAGTCGAGAGTAGATCTCG
>ENA-OZAH01000664-OZAH01000664.1-human-gut-metagenome-genome-assembly--contig:-NODE-664-length-13033-cov-5.524195_pt1 | contig 13033 bp, 10 predicted proteins | sample MGYA00243304_ERZ653505 | MGnify/ENA primary metagenome ERZ653505 (study PRJEB26926, sample SAMN06164925) | human gut metagenome | biome: ENVO:00009003; feature: ENVO:2100002; material: ENVO:00002003...
TGTGTATAAGAGACAGGTGTAGTACCCGCCCTCGCCGAGGGCACGCAGGAAGAGTTCGGAGTTGTTGGTGTCGATGGCCTTCTGGTAGTTAGGGACACGGGTGTAGTTGGATTGTTTATACAAATGCTCGCACCGGTACTTCATGTACGAATCATCGTCCTTGAAGACGGCGAAATCCGCGTAGGTCTTGTAGGCAGAGCCGGAAGCACTGTATTCGGTGGTGAGCATTTTAACGGAACCCGTGATGAGTCCGCCGTAATCGTAACCGGCATATTTCACGCCGCCGTAGTTGTGGTACAGCCGCCCGAGGTCGGAACCGGAGTCCGAGGTGCCGTTCTCAATCATCATCTGGCCGAGGAGTGCCGAAGCGGGATATCCGTACTGCTCGTGGGCGTTCAGGCACGCGAGCACGAGGTCGTAGGTGACCCATGCGGGCATCCCGTCAAGCGATGCGCTCTTTTGCTCCTCATCGGCGGCACCTCCACCGACAACGGAAATCAGGCCGAAGGCCAAGATGAAGGCAATGATGAGTGGAAAGAATTGGGAGACGGCACCGGCAAGCGATGAAAGCATTCCCTTGATGCCACCGGAAAGAACCGTGAGCGCCTTTTTCTTTCCCGCTTGCGCCGCAGCATTCTCGTAGACGTTCCTATGGAAGTATTTGGAGAACTGCATCCGCTTCTGGGCAGCTTTTTTATCCAGTTTCTCGGTGCGGTATTTCTTTTCCGAGAGGGCACCGAGAGAATCTTTCTTTTCAAGTGCATCCTTACCGGAACGAAGGTGCTTTCTCGCCTTTCCGGCAAGTTTCGCGCCGGTGTGCGCGGTTGCGACCAAATCGTCCGTGCCTTCCAGCTCGGAGTCTTTGAGAGCGTTGTGGGCAGCTTTTGCGGCTACACCCTTTGCACCATGTTTCAGGCTCTTATTCAGATTGTGGCGAGACTGCACCTTTTTCGTGAGGGCATTTTTTCCGGTTATCTGGCTACGGGATTTTCCGTCAAGGGCATCGGCGGCGGAAGTCTTCTTACGTTTCCTTGCGATGGCATCGAGGGCGGTACTTCCCGCGCCGTGCGTGCCCTTCTTGCCGACGGAATAGAGGTCACCCTTTAAGGCTTTGGCGCTCTTATCTGCCTTTTCCACCAGACCGGTATTGACGGCATCCGTCTTTTCGGTCTTGAGGAGATTACTCATGGCTTTCTCACGGTCGTTTCCGCCGGTCGTGAAATCCGAAGCCTTCATCTGACGTTCACCGTCCTTTCCGGGGTCTTCTTACTGGGTTGCTAGATAACGGGTTTTGCATCTTTCTTGTCCCCAAGCCCCGTCTTCTTCGTCTCATTGGGGTTCGTGGAGAACAGGTCATAGAGAACGTTGCCGGACGGGAACTTGCCGCGAATCGGCACGCGGGCGTTACCTGCGATGAGCAGGCCGTCACCCGGCTCTGCGGACTCGTCGATGCATTCCTCCTCCTGCTCGGACAGGTTCAGAAGCTCCGCCCACTTCATACGGTCGAGCGGGGACTGCTTGAGAAGCATGAGGAAGTCCGCATTGAGGACGATATTTCGCGCCGCTTCGTTGGCGAGCATCGCCGTGGCGTTCTGACTGATACCTGTCAGCAAAAGTCCGAATTTTCGACCCTCATTCGAGAAGCGGGAGAAGTAGTTAAGTACCGTCGGGTACGCGAACATACTCTGCATCTCCTCGACGTAGAACCATGTGCGGACGTTTCGCTTTGCATTGAAGTACATGCGGTTGCGGACGGCTTCGCAGACGTTGATGAGGGCGAAGACCAGCATGGAATCCGGCAGGTCTTTCAGGTTGAAGTCCACGATGCGGGTGTTGAAATCGACGTTGCTCTGATGGTTGAAGAAGTTCATGGAACCCTTCACGAATCGCTCGTAACGGAGCGCGATGACCTGTGCCTGCTCCTCCGGCTGCTCGTTCGCGGCATCGTAGAAGTCCTGTAAGGTCGGCGGAAGATTGTCTCCGCGCTCTGCGGCCTTCTGGAAGGCAAGCTCGGTGCAGCGCTGTACGAGTGACTGGTCAACCTCAGAGAAGTTCGACCCGGCTTCGGCAGCGGAAGCGCCCGCCTGAGCTAACATCGCGTCCACCTTGAACGCAATCTGCTCGTTTCTCGTCATGTGTTCCACGGATACCGTATCGAAGGGGTTCAGATGGGTTCCGGTACCCACGCCGAAGTGGTAGGTGCTACCGCCGTAGCGTTCGGCGATAGCGGTGTACTCGCCTGCGCGGTCGATGACGTAAATCTCGTCCGTCGGATTGGAGAAGATGGTGCCCGTCATCTCGGTCTTGGTGAACATGCCCTTACCGGAGCCGGTCTTGCCGCAGACGAAGCCCATCGGCGAGGTGAGCTTCTTGCGGTTGCAGACCACGAGGTTGCGGCTGTGCTTGTTCTGGCCGTAGAAGTTGCCGCCTGCATCGTCAAGCTCCTGCGTGGCAAACGGCACGAGGATGGAAATCTGCGCCGTGGTGAACATGCGGGAGATTTCCACGTGGTTATGGCCGAGCGGGAGGATGGAATTAAGTCCCTGACGCTGGCGATAGTCATAGGTGTCAAGCTCGATGGAGTTCTGACGTGCCGTGGAGATGATGCGAAGTACCTGCGTATCCAGCGCTTCCTTGCTCTCCGCGTAGGTGTAGACAAGACCCGTGAAGACATAGAGACGCTGGTTCTTGTTCTGCAAGTGGTCGAGCACGTCCTCCGTCTCCTCCTTGGAGTATTTCAGCTCCTGCGGGAGGATGGAGAAGTCATAGCCTTTGTTCACTGCCGAGCGCTGTTCCTCGATGATTTCCTTGTCAATCCATGCGGAACGGGTGCGCACGTAATTGATAGCCTTGGATTTATCCATGGGCTGCACGTACCACGTGATAGCCATGGGGATAGGAAGGTCTGCCATGTCGGCAAGTGCGCGGTCGGAAAGTTCCGAGCCGAACTTCTTCATCACGAGTACCTGTGCGTAGACCCCGTTATCGAGCTTTACGCAGTCGTTATAGTGGCCGTCCGGGCGGAAGTCAATCTGCGTCGGTGCGATGCAGTCCTTGGTAGTCTGTAAGCGCTTGGCGGAAATATCGCGCTGGTAATCGAACAGGAACGGCTTATAGGGGTTCAGGAGTGAATGGATGACGGAAAGGCGCTGGGTGCCGTTCATAAGGTGTGCCTTGCTGCCGATGGAGTTTAGGATGCGGGAGGACTCGACCTCGATACGGGAGAGCTGACGCGCTGCATCTTCTGCGGTGTCCGCCGTCACGGAATAGGTGAGGTAGCGGTTCCTGCGGATGTTGCTGACCCCCTCCTTCACCTTATCGTTCAGGATGTTGTTGAACACCTGCGCGTCGTTCCTTGCAGCATCGTTTGCCTGACGCTCCGGGTCGAAGAACTTGCGGTGACCGACCTCTTCCTTGAGGAGCGGCGTGTTGATGACACTCATCTGCACGAGCGTATCCGCACCGAACTGGTCGTAAAGGCGGGTGATGGCGGAGAACATGGCTTTCTGCTGCTCATCGCGCACCGAGTGGTAACTGGTGTCATCGAAGGCGATGGAAGAGGAAAACATTCCCTCCTCCACCTCACAGATGCCGTCCTGATACATCTTGTTGTAGCCGATGTAGTTCACCACGTCTTTCGCGGAGTCGCGCTTCTTTCTGGCATCGGCCATCTTATCGGACAGCTCCTTGTCCCTGTCCTTTAACTGGGACTTGATGGAGCTGTAGGTCTTTTTCGCTTCCTTCTCGGCCTTCTTGGCTTCCTTTTTCCTGCGCTTCATCTCGCGCTTGGCGCGCTTCTTCTCCTTTCGGGTCAGCTTTCCGGCACCCTGCGTGACGTGCGCGACCTGAGAGATGGCATCCATGTCGATAGCGCCGGTATCGGAGCGCAGTGGCGCGGTGTTCCCGAACCCGTCACCGGATGCGTGGACGAACGCGTCCACGTCAAATGCGGCGTTAAGAGATGACCCGTCCTGCCCTTGGGGAGTAGGATTCGATGCCGCGAAGGTTTCCCTGCTTTCGGTAGTGTTTTCCATAGATAGTTCCTTTCTGCTTGCTGTTTTCCGACTCAGAGAGAAGTCCCGCAAGGCGCATGGACGGCTTGTAGAAGATGCGGTCGTTCGTGAAGTTTGCCTTAAGCCAAAGCGGCGCAAACTGCTCGAAGGGCATCCCGCAGGGCTTCACGAAGCCCACGCACCAAAACGGCAACGAGACGGCGTAGATAAAATAGGTGCAATCGCTGACGTTCAGCCCCAAAACGAAGTAGATGTAAAGCCCGGCAAGTACCGAGACAGAAAGCGCACCCGTGATGGATACCAGGGTGCGCATGGTCATCTTGCCTACGATTTTGGGCTGATACTCGGCGATATCCTTGTGTACTGCTACAGAGAGCATGTTAGATATCGCTCCTTTCTAACCCGCGAGGGAACCCCAGTTGATACCGGTCTTGAAGTACACGGCAGCACCCACGACGATGGCACCGCCGATAATCATGGCGAGGGCACCGGAGAGCTGACCGCCGCCGCCCTGCATACCGTCCTTGATGGTAAGGCCAAGGTTCACAAGGCCGAAGACGATGAGGACGCCGCCGAGGGCGGTCACACCATCAGAGAGAAGGTTTTTCACGTTTTCCAGCATGGTTGATTCCTTTCTTGTTTACTTGTTTTCTAGTAACCGTACAGATGGGCAAAGGCGATACAGGTAAGTCCCGCGACGATGATTACAACGGCTTTGCGTATCTCCCCGCCCCCGCCGCGAAGAAGTCCCGCGAGGGTCATCCCAAGATAGATGATTCCCACGACGGTGAATGCGCCCGCAGCGGTTCCTATCGCCGGGGCGGCGAGTTTGACGAGTGTTTCCAAGTTCCTTCCTCCATTCGTCCCCTTTCTGCCTTTTTCGCGTGGCATTTCTCTGAATTATAAGTGACTACCGGTTTAGCAATTTACCCAGAAGCCCCTTCCTTGATTTTTTCCATGCCGCCCATTTCCATGCCGTGAACTCCGCACCCATATCCTCATCGGGGGTGTACGGCTCGCAGCCGTTTTTCAGATACCGCTCGAAATCGAAGGAGTTCTTATGCAAACGCTTCCAGTTACGCTTATCCACGATATAGCGGTATCGCTTATGGGCGTGGGGGTCGTACTTATCATCCATGAGCGGGTTGGTACCGGCGATGAGCAGGATTGCCTTTAAGCGGCTCATCTTTCCGATTTCTGCTGCGTCGATAAGGTCACGACCCTGAATCTGCAAGTTCTTACTGGCGCTTGAGGACTGCCCCGTAGACTCGTTGTAAGTCATCTGATGGATGGTCTGCTTGCCAATCATCTCCGCAATCTCCTTGTTGGTGGAGTTTGACTTGCCACCGAGGAAGAGCGTCGAGTCGCAGCAGTCGATGATGGTCTGCGCCTTCTTATCGTACTTGCTTTCCAGCTGGCTCATGGATTGCAGGATGATGGTGATGCCGATGTTACGGGAACGGGTGACCGCGATGGTCTCCTCAATCTGCGGGATAGTGCCGATGTTGGCGAACTCATCGAAGATGAAATGCACCGGGGTCGGGAGTTTCCCGCCATAATCCGAAAGGGCTTTTCGGCACAGCTGGTCGATGGTCTGCCACATGAGGATGGCGAACAGGAAACTGAGGGTCTTGTCGGTATCGGAGAGGATGCCGAAAATCGCCACCTTCGCATCCGGGTCACCAAGGGTGTCAATCTCCATCTCGTCATAGGTCAAAAGCTCGCGCACGCCGTCCGTCGCGATGGGCGCAAGGCGCACGTTGCAGGAAATGAGGATGGATTTTAAGGTCTTGCCTGCGGCCACCTTGAAGTTCTTGTAGTTCATCAGGGCGAAGTCCTCGTCGGCGGAAAGTCCCCCGCAGTCGGCGGGCTTCACGCCGTCGGAGTTGCGCTTGAACTTACTGGGCACCCAAGACCAGCCGTTATCTGCCTGTTTGGTGCCAAAGCTCCTTGAAAGACCGGCATTTCCCGCAGCGTCAGGAGAAGAGCCGTCGTTCTGCTTGTACTTCTTGCCCTCCTCGATTTGGAGGAACATCAGGTCAAGTGCGGACTTGAAGTTCTCATCGTTCTCACGCGCTTCCGCAAGGGAGAGGAGCGTGAGAAGCGAGGACATGTTGTAGTCCTTTGCCGGGAACCAGTCACGGAGAAGCGCGATGAGCGCCGTGTAGAGCATCTTCTCCGCGTTCTCCCAGAACGGGTCACCGCTCGATTTCCCCTCGGGGTTCGTGTTCATAATGAAGCAGTTCACGAAGGAGAGGATATCGGTATCCGTCTTCACGTACTTTAACGGGTTGTAGTGCATGGACTCATCAAGGTTGATGGTATTGAAGCTCTTGAGCTTATAGCCGTTGTCCGTGAACAGGTATCCGGCATCCTTAAGAAGGGTTCCCTTTGGGTCGGTGACGAAGTAGCTGGTGTTGAGCTGGCAGATGTTCGGGGTCACGTAGTTAAAGGTCTTACCGGAACCAGAGCCGCCGACCACGAGGACGTTTAGGTTGCGGTCATATTCCGGGTCGAACTTGGGACGGTGCAGGGCAAGGCCGAAGTTCTTGGTGAAGAGAAGATTGTTATCTTCGGTCTGCAAGTCCTTAAACTTCTTTCCTTCCTTCAAAGTGCCCCAGCGGGCGGAACCGGATTCTTCGCCGGAACGATAGTTTCCGATGAACGCCACGTAGCGAAGCCAAATCATCCAGATAATGAGAAAGCAAGCCCCGCCAAACAGCAGGGAGTTACTGGTCATATCGAGGGCAAACGGTGCATCCTTTATGGTCTGCCACATGGAAAGGAATGCGTCGCTCAAATGGTCGAAAATCTGCCCCGGATAGGTGACGAGGGTTTCGGCATAGCGGTCACCGAGATAGAAAAAGACCGTGGCGATGACGAGGGTGCCGAGCGCCGAGGTGGCAATCTTCTTATTGATTTCCGGGTTCGCGCTATTTGCCATATGCATCCTCCTTTTCCACTTCTTCCAGCACAAGCAAGAGCGTGGTCACAATACTCGTGCGCGTCTCTCGCGTGGCCGCGTGGCGGAATCCTTCATAGCAGGTGAGCGAAAAGTCCTCGGACACATCAATACCGTTGGAATCGCGCGGAGTGAGACCGTCGCAACGGGAAAGGGCGGAAGGCTCCCAGAGGGTCGTGATGCCATCTTCCGATTTCACGCGCTTGCACCCGGACTTCATTTCATAGAAAAGGTTGTCGAGGGTGGTATGGGTCTCGTTGTCCTTTGGCAGGGCGGCATCGAGGAGGGAGATGAGGTTCCCGATGGTACGCTGGGAAGGCTCGCACCAGTCCCTTAAATATCCAAGGCAGGCCATCAGAAGAAGTTTTTCCGTCTTCTTAAAGAAGTCCCCATCTGAATCGGAAAGGCTCACGATGGATTCTGCGATGGTCTCGATATCGCTGTCCGACTCCATGGTAAGAAGCGGGGAGCATTTCAGCCTGTCCGGCAATTTGTCTTTGAGTGTCATGGTCTATCTCCTTACAATACGTCTTCGCCGTTAAAGGGCAGGCTCGAACCATGCTCCCGCGTGGTTTCCTGCGCCTTCGTCTCCGTATCCATCTGGTTCTTGGCAGCGGTCATATCGCGTGCTTCCCCCGTGAGGGAATAGGACTCGGAATCATATTGCTGCTCCTCACGAATATCGGAGGGGCGAATCTCGCTTCCGGTCTGCTCTGCATCCATGACGGCGGTACGGGAATCGGTATCTGCGCCATCGTGGCTCTCAATGCCGGAGTTCGGGTCGGGCGTGCGCCCGTCGTTGTCCATGGCACCGTCGGTGGCAACCGGCTCTAGCATCTGTTGTCCGTCACGCGTCTGCTCCTGCGCCAGACGCGCATTCTGCATGGCAAGGTCTCCATCCGGGAGGGTGCCCGCGTCCTTCGGGGTATTCTGCTCGAACCAGTTATGGGTCACATCGAGGTCGTACCGGTTCTTTAACGTCTCCGCAGAGACCGGCCAGTCGCGACCACGCTCATACGCCGGTACCGAACCGTCCTTATTCAGACTTGCAGGCTCGTAGGCCATGACCTCGCCCTTGCTGGTTTCGGTCACACCGAAGCCCTGCGCGTTCATCTTGCGCTCGAAGTCGGAAAAGTCCGTGCAGTCTTCCCTTGCCTTTTGGGCAGCGTTTCGGATGTTCTGGGTATGGATGGCGGTGTCCTCGGCACGGAGTGTGGCAACCTTTTCACTGCGGGCAGGTGCATCCTTTCCCGGCACGTCATAGGTCTTTTCCGGGGCATCCGTTTTCACTTGCGTCGCATGAACCTTATAGGGGGCACCGACAGCAATCACATCGAAATCCTCATGGGTCTCACGACCAACCATCTCGGTAAGCTCCTTGTGGGAGTAACCGGAGAAGCAAATCGAATCGTCGATATTGAGGTTTTCGGTATCCTGTTCGCTAAAGAGCACATCGTAAGTCTCGTCTGGCGCATCCTTGTAACGGATGGTGACCGGGATGACCGTTACGTCCTCTGCCGGAAGGTCGGGATAGCCTGTCAGCTCCGTGAGGGAATCCATGGTCTTCTTATTCACGGGTTCCGCATGATTCAGTGCATCGGTGATACGCTGCTCATCGAGACGCGCCATTACATCCCTAAATTGCGGGGCATACCCTGCGACGGTCTTAGCATCCTCCTTGGCAAAGGCAAGGAAACCATTTCCCTGTTTGTCCGTGTAGGCGGCGGCATAGGTACCATTCTCGCGGCATACCTGCGCATAGTAGGCGGCTTCCTCGGAAGTACCAAAGGGCACGACCACCTGCTCACGAGAGGATTGCTTCTCAGCCATTGCTTTTGCCTGCTCGGGAGTGTTCCCCTCCTTCTTATAATGGCGCTGCCACCAGTCAAAAGCACGTTCCCTGCCACGTCCGAACCGCAGATAGTTCTCCGTCTGCCTTGTGACGAAGTTTAGGAGGGCGTTTCCCATGTCATCGCCGAAATCCTGAGCCATGTGGCATCATCCTTTCTTTTCCGATTTCCTGCTTTTTGAAGCGGCAAGAATGCCGTCTCCTTGGGGACAGATTATAACGCAGGCTATTTTTCTATCCCTCTGCCCTATACACGAACATGCAGGTAGAAACTGCCAAATGCACGGATGCCGACGATAGAAAAAGACACCATTTAGCATCAAATGAACCCATTTGCGCCTATTTGCGAACGTTGACCCTTTTCTCGTCCGGGTAGAGGGATTCGCCCCTCAACCATCCCGCCCACAAATCTTTCATAAATCCGCAGGCGGATTGACGGAAACATTTGGAACGGAAAAGTTGACCGGCTCCGACTCCCGTGCATTCGCCTTCGCTGCCGCGATGCGCCAGACGCAGGAAAAGCGAGGGGCTTTCCCGCCGGGCACCGCGACCGCTCATTATATGCACGGAGATTGCTGAAATGGGGCGCTGCCCCAGACCCCGGCCACTCCGCGCAAGCCGCAGGATTTTGCCCTTTCGGCGGGGAAAATACAAGTCTTGAATGTTTACCGGCTTTCTTGTAAAATATATATATAGCAAGATGGTTGATACCTTCTTGTGAGTCGAACAGGAGGTGGTTAACACCGATGAATCAGGAAGAAACGATGCTTTTGCATAAGGAGAGATACAAGGAAACGATTAAGAACCTGACCGTGATGAGCGATATTCTCGCGCGGAACGTATTCAAAGATAGGAATGCCTGCGAGTATGTCCTTAGAATTATTCTGGAAGACAAAGAACTGACCGTCATCGACAATGAGACGCAGATGGATTTCAGAAACATGCACGGCAGGGGTGTCGTGTTGGACTGCGTGGCAAAGGATGGAAGCGGACGCGTCATAAACGTCGAGATACAGCAGGACGATGAGGGAGCGCACCCGAAACGTGCCAGATACCATCTTGGGATGATGGACTCGAATGTGCTGGATACGGGAAAGAACTTCGATAAGCTACCGGAGACCTACGTGATATTTGTCACCTTGAAGGACGCGCTTGGATGCGGACTTCCGATAGCCCATATCGACCGGATAATCCGCGAGAACGGCAAGGAGTTCGGGGACGAGGAACACTTCATCTACGTGGATTCCAGCAAGGACGATGGAAGCGAGCTTGGAAGACTGATGCACGATTTCCGTGTGAAGGAAGCGAAAGAGATGCAGGCGGGAGCATTGAAAGACCGCGTGCATGAACTGAAAGAGACCGAGAAAGGGGTGGAGCATATGTGCAAGGAAATGGAACAGCTTTGCGATGAAGCAAGAATGGATGAAAAAAAAGAAACCGCAAGGAACCTTAACGATATGGGGTTGCCAATCGAGCAGATTGCACAAGCGTTAAAGGTGAATGCCCAGATGGTGCAGGAGTGGCTTGCAGGTAGCGTTTCTACGGCAAGATAGATAACCACTTAGACGGCTTTACGGTTTTACGACTCTGCGGGTTTCTGGCTCGCAGGGTTTTTGAAAACAGGTAAATAATTTTGTTAATGAAAAACTCGTTACCAATGGGGACATAACCCAGTTGATAACGAGTTTTTTGTTTTGAAAGACGATAGTTTTGATTGCACACTGATTGCACACCTGCGTATTTTTTTGTTGTTTTATAGGTTGCTATATTGCCTTATATTGCCGGAAAATCGCTTATTTTTCGGCATATGGAAGGTTGTCGAAATCGAGAAGTTAAGTGATCCGATGTATGTATCACTTTATCAGGCTTTTTTAAAGACGCAGGAGAACTATACATTTTATACTGCTCCGAAATTGGATTCCTATCTGGATCTGGAAACAAAGTTTGAAGAACTTATCAGGCAAACCCTGTCAGTAAAGCGGTTGGAGTGGCAGGAACATCCGGAAGATATGGATAAACTTGTTTCAGAGACATTAGAGGATTTCAAAGCAGCATACACACAATAATGTCTGCCGGATCGGCAAAAAGAGGTGGCTGACATATGGGAGAAAAGAAAATAAATTTTTGGAAGATTATAAAAGGAATAAAGAGACAAAGCATCCGTATGCAGCAAAGACTGATTGTTTATTGGTGCGTGGTGATTTTAACACTTTTTTTAGTGACAGTTCTATTACTCAGTATTTTGGGAGTCCTTCCGGGAATGGATTTTAAAGTACGGGAAATGTTGTCTGCCCAGCAGAAAAATACGTTGTCAACTATGACAGAGCAGACTGATATTATGATGGCGAGAAGTATTTCTTTATCGGAAGATATTACAAAAGAATTGAACCAATGCCTGACAGCCAATGGAAAGACATTTTCAAATTTGAATGATAATCCTCAGCTGATCATGGATTTAGAGGCTGCGCTGTATCCCTCCTTAAAATCTGCATTGGATGTGAAATATTGCAGTGGAGTTTTTGTTGTATTGGATGCAACGGTAAATACGAAGACGGAATATGCAGATACATCACGCATGGGAATCTACCTGCGCCTGTCTGATTTAAAGGCAGTAAATACAAGCAAACAGCACGTAGTTTTTTTCAGGGGAAATGCTGATATTGCAAGAGCAGAGCAGGTACAGCTCCATAACCGTTGGAATTTAGAATTTGATACGTCCGCATTGTCGGGGTATGAACAGATTATGCAGTTTGATGGAAACCGGCTGGTAGAGAGCTGCCTGTGGACAGACCGGCTGGAGCTGAGTGATACATGGGAGGATGTGCAGCTTTTATATGTCCCGGTTTTAGACAGTACCGGAAAAGTACGCGGTTTGTGCGGTATGGAGATGAGTAATCTGTATTTCAGGCTGTCTTATCCTATGGTGGAAGGTTCCTGTGGGAATATAGTGACAGTACTGGCTCCTGTGGACAAAAAAGGAAACATCTATCTGGATAAGGCGATGTTTGGAGATACAAAAGAAACGTATCTTTCACCATCAGGAACGATGACAGTGAAGAAAGGAAAATATTATAATACATATTCTACCGCTTTCGGGAATTATATAGGCAGGCATGAACTGCTTGGATTGAAGAGTTGTAATGGTATGCCGCTTGCGGTACTGACATTAATATCAGAAGCGAATTATGAAAAATTAACAGCGGACAATCGAAGGGACTGGATCATCGGTACGTTGTTGTTCCTGATTTTATTATTGGTTGTTTCTGTCGGTATGTCCCATCGTTTTGTGAAGCCGATTCTTCGGAGTTTAAAAGCACTGCAGGAGGATACGCTGACGGACGAAAACTTATCAGGCATTTCAGAAGTGGATGCACTGGTTGATTTTATGCAGAAAAAAAGGAATACGGAGAAACTGGAAAATGGAGGCATTCCTCCGAATATAGAAGAAATGCTCAAGGCGTTTGCTTTGCGTGTGGAAACTCTGACTCCGTCAGAGAGGATGGTTCTTCAGTATTATGTTGATGGATATACGATACAGGAGATTGCTTCATTGCTTTATATCAGTATTGGAACAGCGAGAAAGCATAATACAAATATGAATCGAAAACTGGGGATAACTGTCAGAGAGGAACTAATGCTGTATATTGAGTTATTTCGAAAATGTAATCAGTTAGATAAGCTGACATATAGCAGAACTGAGTAAACGAAAAAGAGTCTTTACAGCAATGTCATTAAGTTAAGATGACCAATCAAGATCTTAGCATCAGAAATGATGCTAGGGTCTTTTTTTGTTTGCCGATAGATCTCTTTTATATTTTCACAAAAAGATATTGCGCATATATAGTGGAGAGATAAGAATAAAACACTATATATAGTATACTAATCGTTCGTATTTTGAAAAATAAGCATAATATACGAATGGCGACCATAGTATTTGCTTTCCGTATCTGCTACGCTTTTATTACGAAATGGTGGCCGCCCGATCAGAGAAAAAAATAAAGGCAATGGATAAGGAGGGAGAACAGAGAATAGGATGGTGATAGAGCAAAGAGGTTAACAAGGAGGTTAAAAATGTGGAATATATTACGAAAAAGGATTTAATAGATTGTTCTACGCCGGATGAGTTTTGCTTTTCACTATGCTGCATGGAATGTAAAACCTGTCTCTTATACACATCTGACGCTGCCGACGACTAGTCGAGTGTAGATC
>ENA-OZAH01000681-OZAH01000681.1-human-gut-metagenome-genome-assembly--contig:-NODE-681-length-12693-cov-4.833281_pt1 | contig 12693 bp, 10 predicted proteins | sample MGYA00243304_ERZ653505 | MGnify/ENA primary metagenome ERZ653505 (study PRJEB26926, sample SAMN06164925) | human gut metagenome | biome: ENVO:00009003; feature: ENVO:2100002; material: ENVO:00002003...
TCGACTAGTCGTCGGCAGCGTCAGATGTGTATAAGAGACAGGGATAGTCTTGCGGTTCCCATCAAGAACATGGTAAACAGCTTGTACGCAAAGGATATTTCAAAGAAAATCAGCCTTAGTTACCAGATGCGCCGCGAAAAGGGAATCCCTACATCGTGGTGTACACCGTATGGCTATCAGTTGAACCAGCAGGGAAATAAGTTTGAAGCGACTGAGGATGCAAAGTGGGTCAAACTGATCTATCAATTGTATCTTGCAGGAGTGAGCACAAACGAAATTGCCCGCAGGTTGGAATTTTTAGAAGTAGCAAGGCCGAACGAACGGCTGAATCGCAAATTACATGAGGGAGATGACCCTACCTATAATAAATGGCACCCCAGTACGGTTCTTCGTATTTTAAACAGCAGTGCTTATATTGGAGAACTGGTATCTGGGAAAACGCAAACAGCATCATACAAAGGAATTGGCCTCCATCCAGTGGAAAAGAAGGAATGGCATATTGTTGAAAACGCGCATGAAGCAATCATTCTGAAATCGGATTTTGAAAAAGTGCAGGCACGGCGGGAGCAGAATAAGGAAAAACGGGAAAGGGCGATGGCTCGTTCTAAGGCAACCAGAGAAAAGTGTTATAACCATCTCTCAGGAATGGTTTACTGTGGCTGCTGCAAACGCAACATGACGTTTGAACGGCGAGTGCATGGCACGGTGAAAGAAACGCACTATGGAGTGTTCATTTGCAAAAGAAAGAAGAACACGACTCCCTGTGCCTATCATGCGGTGCCGGAGAAAATGCTGATGATGGTGGCGATGGATCAGATTCATCATCTGGTGTCTACCATGTGCGAAGAAGAAAAGCTGGTAAAAGACATGATGCGCGGCAGCAATCTGGATTCTGCCCGTTCCATCAAGATGAAAGAAAACTCTATCCTGTTTCGGATTCAGGAAGCCGAAGAACGGCGGTTGCGCTTATATGAGGACTATAAAGCTGAAATTCTGGACGAAGATGAATACAGTCAGCTAAAGGAACACTACATAGCAGAAAAGCAGCGGTTGGAACATGAACTGCAAAAGCAGCGTCAACGTGCATTGGAACTGGAAAAAAGAATCAAAATCTGCGATGCGCAGATGGAGCGGATGCGCGGAATTCTGAATCAAAATGAATTTGATGAAGAACTGGTGCATGAACTTATCAAGAGAATCTATGTAGGAATGGACAATTCTGTGGAGGTCGAATTTAAGTGTAGCGACCCATATCAGGAAGTGCTTGCAATCATGTCGGAGGTTCAGAATGAATGATAAAATTGCAATCTATCTCCGCTTATCATTGGCAGACGGAGATTTGAAAAAGAGCAGCAAGGATGAAAGTAACAGCATTGAGAACCAACGGATGCTGCTCCACGATTACATTGGGAAGCAGGAAGATTTATTTGGCGAGATTGTAGAATATGTAGATGATGGCTATACTGGAACAAATTTTAATCGTCCGGCTTTTCAGAAAATGATTGTGGATTTGAAGCAGGGCGATATAAAAGTCATCGTGGTAAAGGATTTATCCCGCCTTGGTCGTGACTATATCGGTGTTGGCGATTACATTGAACAGATTTTTCCGTTGATGGGAGTTCGGTTTATTGCTGTGAATAATTCCTTTGACAGCATGAAACTGAACAACGGAACACCGGGAATCGAAGTGGCGGTCAGCAATCTGGTGAATAATATGTATAGCCGGGATATTGCAAAAAAGATTCGGGCTGCTCTGGAAACGAACTGGAAGAATGGGAAAGCCACCTGCACGAATGTTCCTTTTGGATATGCGTGGAACAAGAAAGGTGGGCAGCGGTGGGAGATTGACCCGGAGGCTGCAGCCTGCGTGAAAAAAGTATTTGAATTAGCATTGTCCGGCCGCAATACAACGCAGATCGCCTACGGCATGAACGAATTAAATCTTCCTACGCCGGGATTGTATGCGAAACGAAAGAATCTGCTGATGGGCAGCAATCCTATTATTGCCCCGGACAGTGAAATGTTATGGAACGCGGCAATCGTGTGGAGAATCCTTAGACGGTATGAATACACGGGCGCGTTGGTTATGGGGAGAAGAAAGAAAATTGATGTGAATACTACCTCTGTTCGGACGCTCCCGGAGGATAAGTGGATCATCGCAGAAAACGCTCATGCGGCCATCGTGACAAAAGATGAATACTACCAGGCACAGAAAGCGATCCGTAACGTAACTCCAATTCAATATAAGGTTGGTGATGATTTTGCGTTAAAAGGAAAAATCTGCTGCGGAAACTGTAATCGGCAGCTTCGCCACGAAAGGCAATATGGGGAAATGGTTTTCTATTGCGGCTATAAACGGTCAGCCGGAAAGTTCTCTAAATGCTACGGCGGCTATTACAGAGAATATTCTGTGAACGCAAAAGTGGCTCGTGCGATAAAAACTGTGTTCTATGCGCTGGATGTGGTAAATCAGGGAATGCAGGAAAAGCAGTCTATCACGGTGCGCTGCATGGATATTGAGGACTTGGAAAAGCAAGCAGAAACCATTCGGGTGGAGCAGATTAAACTGTATGAATTGTATGCGGACGGTGTACTGCTGCGGGATGCGTACATAGAAAAGAAAAAAGCTCTTTCGGAAAAACTGGCTGCATTGCAGGATAGCATACGGACAGAAAAGGAAGAACAGGAGTGTGCCGATGAACTGGATGAAGAAATCCGTGCTCTGACAAAACAGGCCAGCGAGAAAACGTACATCGGCGGGCTGACAAAAGAATGTGTGGATGCTTTTGTGAGCATGGTTTATCTGTATGACGACCAAACGATGAAAATAGAGTTCAACTGTGAGGATGTGATTCGGAGAGCGTTGGAAAAGTATGGCGCATAATTGGATGGAAGAAGTGGCATAAGAAAAAGAATACCCGTCTGGGTGAGAGGATTCAGAAAATCTTCTCGACCAGGCGGGTATTTCATTCCGCAGGAATGTGTCCTATTAGAGGCTGAGGGCTTCCACCCATGCAGACAAGTCGGCTTTGCTGGAGTAAGCATTGAATACCTTGCCGTGCAGGAGTTTGGCACCGGGGCAGCTTGGCGCGAGTTTTTCGTTGGTCTTGCCCATACCGCTGCCGCCAGATGTGGCAAAGGGGATGATGGTTTTACCTTTTAGGTTGTAGCTTTCCAGAAATGTATTGATGATCGTCGGAGCAATATACCACCAGATAGGGAATCCGACAAAGATGGTGTCGTATTCGTCCATGTTATCACGCTTGGCAGCGATGGCAGGGCGAGAGGTAGGATCGCTCATTTCGATGGTGCTGCGGGATTTCTTATCCGTCCAGTTCAGATCGGCTTTTGTGTAAGGGACTTCGGGACGGATTTCAAAAATGTCTGCACCGATGGCATTTGCTAAATCTTCGGCAACTTTTGCGGTAATGCCGCTGGCAGAAAAATAGGCAACAAGCTTTTTGCTCATAACAATGCACTCCCTCAATATTTGATTTGATAATAGTATAGCACGGTAAGGGAGGGGTATCAAGAAGTGAAATGAAAGCAAAATTGTTTGGAAAATATTGGTGTTTCAATAGCTGGATTTGGATAATCATAACTTTTATATTGTATCTTAACTTAAAATGAGTTATAATACAGAAAAAGAGTTGTGAATGGAGGCGATAGAGTGGAATACCTTAAGCGAGTTTTAGGAATTGAAGTGCTATATGAAAATAAAGCTTTAGAGCATTTGCCAAACTTCATCAGTACAAGGTATGATTCACAGAAAGTATCTCTGAGTGGTCAAAAAGCTGTTTTTTTGTATCCTAAAACCGAATTGGAGCAGGTGGAAACATTAAAAAAGCATCTGGAACGTGTGAAAAAGGTTGCGGATTGTCCGGTGATTTTAGTATTGGAACAGATCACTGCACGGCAGAAAGAGTATTTGCTTCGAGAGAAAATAGCATTTATTGTGGATGGAAAGCAAATTTATCTGCCCTTTATGGCAGCATATTTGCAGGAACGCTGTGATGCAGAAAAGAGTGACAGAGAAGAAATCTTGCCATCGGCGCAGATGCTGTTGCTTTACTATATTTATGAGGGAGCAAAGGAGCTGTCTACAAGTCAAGCTGCAAAAGATTTGGATTTGACACCAACGTCTATTTCCAGAGCTTCTAAACAACTTGAAGGAATGGGATTTCTGCGATCAAGAAAAAATGGAGTGCAGAAGATACTGCTTTCGGAAAACTCTGCCAAAGAGTTATTTTACAAAGCAGAGAAAGTTCTGCTCAATCCTGTGAAAAGGACGGTCTATGTTCCATGCGAGGAAGTAAAGAGTGAATTGTTGGAGAGCGGATATTTCGCATTGGCGGAGTATTCGATGCTCAATGCGCCTAGTGTTCGGTGCTATGCTTCAGAAAAAATATCTCAGTGGAATGACTGTATGACCAAGGATTTACAGGACTCAAATTCACAGGTGGCTGTTGAAATGTGGAGATATGACCCACGAAAATTATCGAAGGGAAAAATGGTCGATGGACTTTCTCTGGCATTATCGCTCAGGGAAGATGCAGATGAACGGGTAGAAGAAGCAGTAGAAGAAATGTTAAATAATCTGTGGAGGAAGATAGATGGTAACAGGGATTGAAAGCTTTAAGGAATGGTTCAAGGGTAACGAAAGCCAGTATGCAATTATCGGTGGAACTGCGTGTGACATCTTGATGACAGAAGAGGGCTTAGACTTCCGTGCAACAAAAGACATTGACCTTGTTCTAATTATTGAAGCCGTGGATGCGGCTTTTGGAAGAAAATTCTGGGACTATGTAAAACAGGCTGGATACGAACATCGTAATAAAAGCTCTGGTGTGCCGCAGTTTTATCGGTTCAGTCACCCGACTTCAAACCGTTATCCAGCAATGATCGAACTGTTCACTAGAAAACTGGATGCAATTCAACTTCCAGATGATGCAGTATTGACACCGCTGCCAATGGATGAGGATATATCGAGCTTGTCTGCAATCCTTTTGGATGATGATTACTATGAGTTCTTGAAGCAGGGGAAAGTGACTGTTGATGGAGTAACGGTTTTGGACGCTGCATATTTGATTCCGTTCAAGGCGAAAGCATGGATGGATTTGACGGATCGCAAAGCAGCCGGAGAACACGTTGATAGTAAAAACATTAAGAAACATAAAAATGATGTTTTTCGTTTGACTGAACTGCTTGACCCTACAGTTAAGATTGTCACTCCTAGTGGCGTGTATGAGGATATGCAGAAGTTTGTTGATCGAATGGAAAATGAAACGGTTGATGTTAAACAGTTGGGGCTTGTGGGAAGAACGAAAGAACAGATTCTTCAGGAATTAGTAGAATTATATGCGCTACAATAATTGATGGGTTATGGAATGAACCACTAGCTTGTAAGGAAGTGATATAACATGGAAAAGAAATACCAGATTTTTATTTCGTCAACGTATAAAGATTTGATAGAAGCCCGTAGCAAAGTAAGGGATGCCATCCTATCGATGATGCATTTCCCAGTTGGTATGGAGATGTTTAACGCTGCTGACGAAGAACAGTGGGAAATCATACAAGAGACGATTGATAGTTCGGATTATTATGTTTTGATTTTGGGACAGCGATATGGCTCTGTAATAGAATCTGGATCGGATGCTGGAATTAGCTATACGGAAAAGGAATTTCGCTATGCGAGAGAGAAGAAAATTCCTGTTCTGGTATTCATAATTGATGATGATGTGGCAATTAAGCCGGAATTTATAGAAAAAGATCCAGAAAGTATAAAAAAGCTGGCTGATTTCAAGACAGAAGCTAAAAAAGGACGAACGGTACAGTGGTGGACTAATATTGACGAACTTGCTAGAGAGGTTTCAGAATCTTTACATCAGCAAATGGATCGAAAAAAGCGTCCAGGGTGGATAAGAGGAGATGCCTTTGATATTGAAGCAAGTCATGCAGAAATTCTCAGTTTGAATAAAAAGATAAGAGAACTTGAGCAAGAAAATGCTGAGTTGAAATCACAGATTGTAAAGCGGGTTCCTGAGTTGATGGCCGCAGTTGTGCTGGATCAACAGGATGATGAAGAAGTGGACGGAAAAGGTCTTAAAACACATGGAAAATTGCTTATTGATAGCTCAGATAATGCAATCAAGATCCAGTTATATCATAATGATGGAGAATGCTACAAAAACAAGTATGAACCACTTGATTTAAGTTGCGTTGAATCACATTTAAAAAAGTATGTAAAAGAAAAGGACTTGCAGGCTTACAATGCAGCACTACCGTCTGAAGAAGAAATAAATGATTATGCACACAAGATGAGCGTATATAAGACAATAACAAACGGTGGTGTTGCGCTCAAGCTAAGAGTGCTTAATAAGGGAACAGCGAAAGCAACCGACATTAGAATCTCAATCGTATTTCCAAAAGATATTTTTGTATATGACATTGATGATATCGAAAAAATGAAGGAGCCGAAAGCACCAAAACTTCCACCGAATCCTATTGAAAAGGCAGAGGAACGTTTTATGAGCGACTTAAATCCAGTATATGGCTTGTTGAAAAATAGTATGGACGGAATGCAGCCATTCTACTCAGCTCGAAGCTTGCCGATTATAGACCCGGCAATTTTTAACAACTCCAATTCTTCTGTGTTTGAATCAATATCTATACGAGATAACTCAATATTTGCTGAATGCAATCAGTTGCCACATAAAGATGATACCAAGTTTGATGGGATATATATTGTTCCGGCTAGAAAAGGAAAATTCAAAGTAAGCGTTTCACTGATGTGTTCGGAATATATTGAACCGAAAGTTCATGATATTGAATTTGAAATTGTCTAATAATTAAAATAAGTACGAATAAGCCGCATAGGGCTTCCCAATGGTTTTAACCCAATGGGAAACTTTATGCGGCTTATTTTTTTGCTTTTTTTGAAAAAATTGTTGTCCCTATCTTGACATCAGGGGGCCTTGCAGCCGTGAGTTCCTCTTTCTTCGCAGCTTTGTATAGTGCTTTTGGAAAGTATGATGTGGTTCATATCCATGCAGAAGGTCCGGCTTTTTTCTCATGGCTGCCAAAGATGCTTGGAAAGAGAATCATAGTTACAATTCATGGTATAGACTGGCAACGCGAAAAATGGAAATCCGGCTTTGGTTCCAAGTTTATCCGACAGGGCGAAAAAAATGCTGTAAAGTATGCGGATGAAATCATTGTCCTGAGTAAAGGTGTTCAGGATTACTTCAAGGACACCTATGGCAGAGAGACACATTTCATTCCGAATGGTGTGAACAGACCAGAAATTCGAGAAGCTGGTTTAATAATAGAAAAATTTGGACTTATGAAAGATTCCTACATATTGTTCCTTGGCAGATTGGTGCCAGAAAAGGGTATTCGGTATCTGGTTGAGGCATTTAAGAACGTCAAAACAGATAAGAAATTGGTCATTGCTGGTGGATCTAGCGATACGGATTCCTTTATGAAAGAACTGAAAGAGCTGGCAAAAGGTGATGAGAGAATCATCTTTACTGGATTTGTGCAGGGACAGATGTTGGATGAGCTGTACAGTAACGCGTATATTTACACATTGCCTTCTGATTTGGAAGGAATGCCTTTGAGTCTGTTGGAAGCTATGAGTTATGGTAATTGCTGTCTGGTTTCTGATATTCCAGAGTGTGCCGAAGTCGTAGAAGATAAGGCGCTAATCTTCAAAAAATCGGATGTCGGTGATCTTAGAGATAAGCTGCAAGATGCTTGCAATCATCCTGAAAAAGTTATGGAGATAAAAAAACAGGCAGCTGATTTTATCTGTGAGAAATACAACTGGGATGCTGTTGTAGATGAAACGATGAAATTATATAGATAATGCTAAAAACTAAAATAGATTTGTTGGGTGGAAAAAATGAAGAACAATATTAATGGCCATAAAATAATAGTAGTTGGTGAAGAACATTATACTCCATTAGGTGTTATTCGGAGTTTAGGAGAAGAGGGAATTGCTCCAATTGCGTATATTAAGAAGAATAGTAGAACTAAAATTGCATCATGTAGTAGGTATATTTCTGAACTTCACATGGTTGATGATTATAATATTGCGGTTGATGAAATCGTAAATAAGTATGGAGACGAAAGCTTGAAACCAGTAATAATAGCTTGCGATGACATTGTGGTTAGGAGCTTTGATAAATTATATGACAGTATTAAGAGCAAATTCTATGTGAATAATGCAGGTGCATCTGGAAGAATTGCACATTATCAGGATAAAAATGTGTTATATGAACTAGCTCGGAAATGTGGACTTAATGTTGCTAAGTCATGGAAAGTTAATTGTGGAGAAATTCCTGTCGATATAACATATCCAGTTATCACGAAACCAATTGAGTCTTATGAAGGCTGGAAGCAAGATTATTATATTTGCTCAAATAAGGAAGAACTAAAAAAAGCATACAAAAAAATTAAAGGAAATACATTACTCCTTCAATCATATATAAAAAAGAAAACAGAGATGACATTGGAAGGCTTTTCGGCAGAGCAGGGAAAGAAGACACTTTTCGCAATAAAAGCTCGATATACCTATATACTTCCTGATTATTATAGCATGGCAATGGTGGTGAGTAATGCGACGGACGATAAACTCAAAAATACTCTTGAAAAGATGATTTCGGAAATAGGATATGAGGGAATTTTTGAGGTTGAATTTATGATTGACCAAAATGAAGAACTCTGGTTTTTGGAAATTAACTTTAGAAATTCGACTTGGAGTTATGCTTCTACGAAAGTAGGAATGAACTTGCCATATTTATGGTCGAAAGCAATGATTGGTGAGTTGGAATGGAAGAATATTGAAAAAAAAGTGCCGGATAATTATAAGGCTATAGCAGAAGTCCCTGATTTTGAGCAACGAGTACGTAGGTTTAAAATGATTGGTATTGGGAAGTGGATTAGAGAGATAAAGGCAGCAGATTGTTTATATTTCTATAATAAGGACGATATGAAGCCTTTTATATCAGTTTGGCTTTATAAAGGAAAAAGTATTTTTAGAAAAACAGTAAATAAAATCATTAGAAGGTAAAAAGAGTATATGAATAAAAAATGTTTAGCTATATGTGGTGCATGCATATCTTTTTATATAGGTGCAGGATTTGCAACAATGCAAGAAGTTGTACAGTATGAAGCGTCATATGGATCATTGTTTCCAATTGCGATAATATCAGCAGCACTTATATATATATACAAATGTGTCTTTTGCTTCAAATGGAAGTCACCTTAAGTTAAAGCGAGGCGGAGACATATATGGTGTTTATTGTGGCGTGTTCGGAAAGAAAATTGGACAAGCAGCTTCTGTCTTTTTTGATTATTTTGCAGCACTGTTTTGCTATATGAGTTATGTAGTGATGTGTGGTGGAGCAAATTCGACGGCATCGCAACAATGGGGCCTACCAAATGGTGTGGGTGCTATTTTTTTAACGATATGTGTTATTCTTACCGTACTTTTAGGACTTGATGGTATTGTTAACGCATTAAGTAAGATGGGAATAGTTATAATAGTGATGATTCTTATTGTTTCTGTTGTGACGGCAATTACGGGAATCCCGGATGTTCAAATGAACATGGAAGCATTAGATAAGGGAATGTTTTTGGATAGCATTAAACAAGTGGGTAATGGAAATCCTCTATTGGCGGGAGCGTCGTATGGGGGATTTGTGATTCTATGGTTTGCAAGTTTTCTAACGGAAATTGGAGCGAAAAATGAAATAAAGCAGGTTAATGTAGGAGTGATTTTATCTAGTATATTTATATTTGTAACATCGGCAATATGTTGTTTGGCATTGATAGGACATATTGGGATGATAGCAGGAATGGATATTCCGGCATTGGTTTTAGCAACTCAGATTTCACCATGGTTTGCGCAGATTTTTGCTATTGTAATTTGTATAGGGATTTATACCTCAGCAGTTCCGCTTTTGTGGACAGGAGTTAGGAAAGTAGCCACTGAAAAAACTAAAAAGTATACGTTAATTACAATTTTTAGTGGAGTTGTCGGATGTGCAATTGCTTGTTTCGTTCCTTATCAAGGATTGATTAATATCCTGTATGGTATTAATGGCTATCTTGGATTTATCCTTATGATTTTCATGATTATATACGATCTTAAAACAAAAATAATACGAAGAGGCTATAGTGCATAATGAACGTCATAATAATTAATAAATTTTTACACCCAAATGGTGGATCAGAAACGTACATATTCAAGCTGGGAGAGGCATTGGGGCAGCATGGACACGAGGTTCAATACTTCGGTATGGATCATAAAGGTCGTTGCGTTGGCAACCGGGTTAATGCTTACACGAGTGACATGGACTTCCACGGTGGAAGCAAACTGAGTAAGCTGACCTATCCGATCAAGACGATTTACAGTAAGGAAGCACGGGTACAGCTGAGAAAAGTTCTGGATGACTTCCAGCCGGATGTCTGTCACCTGAACAACTTCAACTACCAGTTGACGCCTTCTATGATTCTGGAAATCGTGAAGTGGCGTAAGGAGACGGGGCATAAGTGTAAGATTGTCTTCACAGCGCACGATTACCAGCTGGTCTGTCCGAACCACATGCTGAACAATCCGAACACTCACCAGAACTGTGAGAAGTGCCTCGGCGGCCACTTTATGAACTGCATGAAAGGCAAGTGCATCCACGGTTCCACGGCTAAGTCTGCCATCGGCATGATGGAAGCAGAGTTCTGGAAGTGGAAGGGTACCTACAAGTACATTGACACAATGATCTGCTGCTCTGAGTTCATGAAGAGCAAGATGGACAGCAATCCGCTGTTTGCAAAGAAAACGGTGGCAATGCACAACTTCATCGACAAGGTGGAGTGGAAAGAAACACCGAAGAAGGATTACGTCCTCTACTTTGGTCGCTTCTCCGAGGAGAAGGGCATCGGCACACTCATCAAGGTCTGCAAGGAACTGCCGGATGTGCAGTTCATCTTCGCCGGCACTGGGCCACTGGAAGAAACGGTAAATGGTGTGAAGAACATCAAGAACGTGGGTTTCCAGAAGGGTGAGGAACTGGAGAAACTTATCCGTGAAGCACGGTTCTCCATCTACCCGTCTGAGTGGTACGAGAACTGTCCGTTCTCCGTGATGGAATCTCAGATGTACGGCACACCGGTGCTGGGAGCAGACATCGGTGGTATCCCGGAACTGATTCAGGTTGGTAAGACCGGTGAACTGTTTAAGAGCGGTAACGCCGAAGACCTGAAGAAGAAGGTTGAGAAACTCTGGGGTGATAAGAAGCTGTGCGAAGAATATAGCAAGAACTGCAAGGACATCAGCTTCGATACCATCGATGAGTATTACGAGAAAATTATGAAGGTGTATCAGTAAGACTGATATGTGAGGAGAAGACTTGTGGCTACAAAAGCGGATCGATACGAGGGAATAGACGGCTTGAAGGCGTATGCCATCATTGGCATTGCGTTGATGCACATCCTCGCAAACGGAGAATATGGGATAGGGGGATTTGTGTTTGAGCGGTTAATACCATCTTTCACAAACCTCGTTTTCCTTTTTATATGGTCAGTGGCTTTGGGATGTGCTGCGGCTATTACCAGAAAATTATTGACCAGAAGATCAGCGTGGAGGATTTCTACAAGAAGCGATACATTAAAATCTGGCCGTATTTTGTACTGCTCTGTGCGGTAGACTTTGTGATTTCGCCGAGTAAGGAATCTTTGTTTGAAGTTTTCGCAAACTACACCTTGTTCATCTATTTGGAAACGGTCTGCTGGCATATATCTTCACAGCGGTTGCAGTCATCTGCAGTTCAGTTGTGTTCTCGGTATGTGCCAAGTGGTTCTTAAATAAAACCCAAACATTCTTAAAAGAAAGAGTAAACAATAGGAGAGTTAATCATGTCTGAAGAAAAGAAGTTAAATGGTACGGTCATCGTCACTTATCGCTGCAACGCTCGTTGCTCCATGTGTAACCGTTATAAAGCACCTTCCAAGCCGGAGGAGGAAATCAGCATCGAAACCATCAAGAAGCTGCCGAAGATGTACTTCACCAACATCACTGGCGGTGAACCGTTCATCCGTACTGACCTGAAGGATATTGTGCGCGAACTGTACAAGAAGTCTGACCGTATCGTCATTTCCACGAACGGTTTCTTCACAGATCGTATCGTTGATCTGTGCAAAGAGTTTCCGCAGATTGGTATCCGTATTTCTATCGAAGGTCTGGAGCAGACCAACAACGAAATCCGTGGCCTACAGAACGGATACCAGCGCGGTTATGGCACGCTGAAGAAACTGCGTGAGATGGGTATGAAGGATGTTGGCTTTGGTATGACCGTTCAGGACAAGAATGCTCCTGATCTGGTCCCTCTGTACAAAATCTCTAACGAGATGGGTATGGAGTTTGCAACGGCTTCCCTGCACAACAGTTTCTACTTCGTTGAGGCAAAGAACATCATTCACGACCGTCCGATGGTTGCAAAGAACTTTGAGAATCTGGTCAATGAACTGCTCCGTAGCAACAGCCCGAAGAAATGGTTCCGTGCCTACTTCAACCATGGTCTGATTAACTACATCTATGGTCAGAAGCGTCTGTTGCCTTGCGACATGAGTTTTGATACCTTTTTCATCGACCCATATGGTGACTGTCTCTTATACACATCTCCGAGCCCACGA
>ENA-OZAH01000682-OZAH01000682.1-human-gut-metagenome-genome-assembly--contig:-NODE-682-length-12673-cov-4.601997_pt1 | contig 12673 bp, 7 predicted proteins | sample MGYA00243304_ERZ653505 | MGnify/ENA primary metagenome ERZ653505 (study PRJEB26926, sample SAMN06164925) | human gut metagenome | biome: ENVO:00009003; feature: ENVO:2100002; material: ENVO:00002003...
ACGAGATCTAGTACGGTCTCGTGGGCTCGGAGATGTGTATAAGAGACAGGTTCCTATTTATTTTTCATTTTGGGAAAATGTCCGGCAAGAACACCGGGAAGATATTATCTTTGATTTTTGTTCGAAAAAGTAAGGATAAGGAAACCTTTTCTGCACCTGATTTCCTTACCCTTTATTATAGAAGCAGTCCGTTTGAAATGTCAAGCATTTACGAAGCGGCAAACCGTAACCGCAACTTTTCAATTGCATTCTTCTCGATCCGCGACACGTACGAACGGCTGATGCCGAGCCGGGCAGCGACCTGTTTCTGTGTGTATTCTGCTTTTCCGCCAAGGCCATACCGGAGAAGAAGTACCTGTTTTTCCTGCTCTTTTAATTCCGAATCCAGATAACAGTACAGCCGCACCGCGTCCTCTTTCCGGTTGTACTGTTCCGCGATATCCTCCCCGCCGCCCTCCACGATGTCGAGCAGATGGATCTCATTTCCCTCCTTGTCGGTTCCGATCGGCTCGTAGAGGGAAATCTCCCGTGCCGTTTTCTTTTTGCTCCGAAGATACATCAGCAGCTCATTATCAATACAGCGGGCGGCGTATGCGGCCAGCCGGTTTCCTTTTTTCGAATCATATGTCATCACCGCCTTGATGAGGCCGATCGTTCCAATGGAAATCAGATCATCGAGATCATCGGGCAGGCCCTGATACTTTTTCACAACGTGCGCGACCAGGCGCAGATTCCGCTCGACCAGAATGTCTCTGGCTTTTGTATCGCCCCTCTGATACGCATCCAGACAGCTTTTTTCTTCCTGTGCAGACAGTGGTTTTAAAAAGGGTTCCAAGAAAAGCGGCACCTCAAAGGGGATTTTTCTTTATTTTATGTTTGAATTGCAGGAAACGTGCCTGTCTGCTATACTGATAAGATCAGCCGGGTTTTCCGGCACTCGACATTATATTTTTAAGAGGAGGTTTCCTTTTATGACAGACCAGAAAAACGGACAGGAATATCTTTCTTTTGTGCTGGAAAAGCTGCAGGCGCGTCTTGCCGAGATCAGCCAGTCTCTGCTGGACGGACAGAAAGAAATTGAAAATATGCACGATTATTACTGGCAGAACTATACCGAGATGGACCAGTACGGATATGAGGATTACGACAATCAGCAGGCACTGCTGCATCAGGTGAATGCGAATCAGGAGCAGCTTCTTCTGCGGAGCCGCTTCCGGAAAATGCTGGATTCTCCGTTCTTCGGGCGTGTGGATTTCCGCTATGACGGGGATGATGAGCCGGAAATTTTCTATATCGGCATCGGCAATTTTGCGGAGCGGCCGGGCGAGCTGCCGCTGATTTACGACTGGAGAAGCCCGGTCAGCGGTCTTTTCTACGATTTTGACCGCGCGCCGGCTTCCTATCTGGCGCCGGGCGGCGAGATGACAGGGGAAATCTGTTCCAAGTGGCAGTATAAGATCCGGGATGGAAAGATGATTTACGGATTTGAGAGTGATGTGAAAATTGATGATGATATTTTAAAGGCGGAGCTTGGCAGCAACGGCGAGGTACAGCTGAAGAATATTATCCGCACAATTCAGAAGGAACAGAATGCGATCATCCGCAATACGAAGGACCGGATTCTGGTAATTCAGGGAGCGGCGGGAAGCGGCAAGACATCGGTGGCGCTGCATCGGATTGCCTACCTTTTGTATCATGACAGACAGAATCTGAAGTCTTCGAATATTCTGATTTTATCGCCGAACGGGGTATTTTCGGATTATATTTCACATATTCTGCCGGAGCTCGGTGAGGAGAATATTCAGGAGATGAGTTTTGATCTCTTTGCTTACCGCAAATTACAGGACACGGCGGCGGACTGTGAGGATCGCTGTGATCAGATTGAGCGGGAGATGCAGGATCCAAAAGCCGCAGAACGGTTTGCTTTAAAACAGTCGCAGGCGTTTGTGGACCAGATGGAGGGATTTGCGCTGGAGCTTGAGGACGAGCTGATGAATTTCTCAGACGTTTCGTATAAGTCGTTTGTGAAGTCAGAATCGGAGATTATTACGCTGTTTTATGACAAGTTTGCGGATATTCCGCTGCTCTCGCGGATGGATGCGGTGGCGGAGACGTTTATTGACGAGATCGAGACGCTGCTGAACCGGGATCTGCCGGAGGAGGAGCGGATTCCGCTCATCGAAAAATTCCGGAAGATGTATGAGACGATGGATTTTTATGTTCTCTACAATCGTTTTCTGAAGAAAGAGGGATATCAGACGCTGCCGCGGCGGCCGTTGGAGAAGCGGAAACTGCGGTATGAGGATGTGTATCCGGTTCTGTATCTGAAGTACCGCCTGTCGCGGCAGGCGGAGCGGTCGAATATTAAGCATCTGGTGATTGATGAAATGCAGGATTATTCGCGGCTCCAGTATCTGATTATCCGGCGGATGTTTTCCTGTAAGATGACGATTCTCGGCGACCGGGCGCAGACGATGGCGGATCAGCAGCAGGATGTACTGCAGTTTTTACCGGGGATTTTCGGGAAGGATCTGCGGCGGATTGAGATGCGGAAGAGTTACCGGAATACGGTGGAAATTGCGTCGTATGCGGCAAATCTCATTGGCGTGACGGATCTGGAGCTGTTTGAACGGCACGGAATGCCGGTGTTGGAACGGGATGTCACGGATCTTGAGGCGGCTCTGCGGGAGGCAGTGGATACGCTGTTTCCAGATGAGAAAACGTATGAGACGGCGGCGGTGATTGTACCGGATGAGAAGACGGCGGAACGGGCTTATTTGATTTTGCGGGAGATTCTGGCGGAAAAAGATTTTGACTGTGAGAAGCGGCTTTCTTGGCTGAACCGTGACAGCTCCAGTTTTAAGAAAGGACTGACGGTTACCACATTTTATCTGGCGAAAGGGCTGGAGTTTGATCAGGTGTTCTCGATTTTCCCAAAGGACGAGAAACGGGAGATGATGATGCAGGCGCAGTATATTGCAGCGACCAGGGCATTGCATGAGCTGAGAGTGTATCATATTTAAAAACAGGGAGATCCTCCGAAAAAATTCGGTTGGATCTCCCTGTCATTTTTATTTTCGATTAGATATGATAGAATCCTGCGGACTGTGCCGGGATGGTGATGGTTCCGTCTTTGGATTCTGCTTTTCCTCCGATCGTGTAGAGGGCATCCTTCAGCTCTGCACTGTATGGGAAGGACTGCTCTTTGCCGGATGGATTGATGATGACGAGGACTTTTTCACCCTCAGCCTCACGGACGTAGGCCAGCGGATACTGGTTTTTCTCTGCATAAACGAACTCGATGGTTCCGCGGCTTAAGAGTGCTTTGCTGCTCTGGCGGATCTGAATGAGTTTTTTAACTTCGTGGTACAGGGAATCCGGATCGGCCATCTGTGCTTTTGCGGTCGGACGGTCTTTGCCCGGATCCATGGTGATGTAGAGGTCGCTGGCCGGTGCGCTGGAAAATCCTGCGTTGGTAGTGTCATCCCACTGCATCGGGGAACGGGAACCGGTGCGGTTGTAGCCGCCCTCAACGGATTTCAGGCCTTCGACGTAGCGCATGCCGATTTCATCACCGTAATAGATGAACGGGGCACCTGGCATGGAAAGAAGGAAAGCAAAAGCGATTTTCAGCTCATCGCCCTGCAGACGGCGTGCCAGACGGTCCATATCGTGGTTTCCGGACGGGATGCAGATCAGGCCTTTCTGTGCTGTCTTATTGTAATTGGTTTTATAAGTCTCGACAAATTCGGAGATATCTCCTTTTCCGCGTTTGGAGAAGAACGGCTCATCACAGCGGAACAGATCGTTGTAATGGGACGGTCCGAAGTGAAGCAGGAAGTCCATGTGGAATCCGCCCATCAGGGATTTGTCCGGCTCGCCCCACTCAGATACCATGGCTGCATCCGGGAACTCTGCATCGAGGAATTTCCGTACCTGCTGCCACAGGCGGATGGTTCCTTTGCCTTCCAGATCGTTCTTTACCAGAGAGCCTGCCATATCGACACGGAAGCCGTCGCAACCCATGTTCAGCCAGAATCTCATGACATCTTCCATCGCTGCCAGCGTTGCCTGCGGTCCCTCATTATCAAAGGACTGCTGCCACGGTTTTTCCGGATCCGGCTGATAAAAGCCGTAGTTCAGGGCCGGCTGGTTGGAGAAGAAGTTGATGGCGCAGGCGCCGTCACGCTCGGAAATGCCGCGCAGGCTTCCCATTCCTTCCGGTGCTTCCCATACGTTATTGGTCCATACGTAGCGGTCTGTAAATTCATTGCGGTCTGCTTTCATGGATTCTTTGAACCATGGATGCTCAACAGATGTATGGCCCGGAACCAGGTCGAGCAGAACGTGCATGTCACGTTTGTGTGCCTCTTCGAAAACTCTCTTCAGATCCTCATTCGTTCCGTAGCGCGGTGCAACGCGGCAGTAATCTGCGACATCGTATCCTGCATCACCGAATGGGGACAGGAAGCACGGGTTGATCCAGATGGCGTTGCAGCCCAGCTCCTTGATGTAGTCTAATTTTTCAATGATACCCTGGAAATCTCCGATTCCGTCGGCGTTGGTGTCGTTGAAGGACTGCGGGTAAATCTCATAAAATACTGCGTTATCTAACCATTTTGACATTTTTTCTTTCCCTCTTTCGCTCTTATTTCTGCTGTATTTTCGTCGTTGAAGCAAGTGTTTCTATATGATATATTACTACTGTATCCGCTGAAATACCAGTAATTTCCTATTTCATTCTAATACTATTCTATGATTTTAGTTACAGTTCACTGGTACCCAGCGAACTGTAACCTTCGCACCCCTCATTTAAAGTTTTGCTTCGCAAAAGGAGGGCTGCTCACACCTGAATCACTTTCTTACGCAGCGAAACAGCAAGTGTTTCACTGCTGAGTGAACAGTAACTGCATATGCACGACCCTCCTTTTGCGAAGCAAAAAATAGTTGCCAATGAGAAAAAAATAAGCTATAGTTATAAATAAGATGCACCCTGGAGTAAAATACGACAGGAGAAAGGAAGTGGCAGATTTGGTATCAAGTCAGGTATTACAGAAAACCCTTGATGAATTAAGAAATATTACGAGAATTGATTTATGTGTGACGAATACGGATGGTGTTCTGCTGGTGACCACATTCCCGGAAACCGCGATTGATGCAGAAAGCATCCGTTCTTTTGTATTATCCGCTGCGGACAGCCAGATTGTACAGGAATATCATTATTTTAAAGTATATGACAACCAGAACGTAGAGTACATTCTGATCTCCAAAGGCAGTAGCGATGACGCTTACATGATCGGAAAAGTTGCAGTATGCGAGATTCAGAACCTCATCATTGCATACAAAGAGCGTCTGGACAAAAACAATTTTATCCAGAATCTTCTTCTTGACAACCTCCTTCTGGTGGATGTCTATAACCGTGCGAAAAAGCTGCGCATCGACACCGACGTGCGCCGCGTTGTTTTCATGGTAGAAACGAAGATGGAAAAAGACATCAGTGCGCAGGAAACCGTAAAGAGCCTGTTCGCATCGAGACCGAAGGATTTTATCACCGCGGTCGATGAGAAGAGCATTATTATTGTAAAAGAACTGAAAGACACCGACACCTTCGAGGATATGAACCAGACCGCAAGAATGCTGGTGGATATGCTGAATGCGGAGGCCATGTCCCAGGTGCGCGTTTCCTACGGAAATCCGGTCAACGAGATCAAGAGTGTATCGCGTTCTTACAAAGAGGCGAAGATGGCACTCGAAGTAGGAAAAATTTTCTACGCAGACAAAAACGTGGTACCGTACAACAACCTCGGCATCGGCCGTCTGATCTATCAGCTCCCGATTCCGCTGTGCGAAATGTTTATGACCGAAGTCTTCGGCGAAAATCTGCCGGATACGTTCGATGAGGAAACACTGACCACAATCAATAAATTTTTTGAAAATAACCTGAATGTGTCCGAGACATCCCGTCAGCTCTATGTACACAGAAATACTCTGGTGTACCGTCTGGAGAAGCTCGAGAAGAGCACAGGACTCGACATTCGTAAATTTGACGATGCGCTGACCTTTAAAATTGCCATGATGGTCGTAAGCTACATGACGTATATGAACAACAGCGAAAATCTGTAAAACCGTTCAGAGCCGTACAGGATTGCGGGAGTGCAAAGCACGGAGCAATCCGGGTATCGAAGGGGTCAAAAGACTTTTTGACCCTAACATTTTATCAACAACAAGAGGAGAGGAACGACATGATTGAATTACTGAACACAGGTGCATACCTTGTCAACGGAATCGACATCATCCCGGATACAGAAGAAGGCCGCGCGGAACTCAAAGCGCGTACCGGCGCTGTGCCGTGTCCGGCGGATGCTGCAAAAGAAACCATTGCCTATGGAATCTTAAAAGACCACAATGTTTCCGGCAACATGGAAAATCTGCAGATCAAATTTGACAAACTTACATCGCATGACATTACTTTTGTTGGAATCATTCAGACCGCGCGCGCGTCAGGACTGGAAAAATTCCCGGTACCGTACGTGCTGACCAACTGCCACAACTCCCTTTGCGCAGTCGGCGGAACCATCAACGAAGATGACCACATGTTTGGTCTTACCTGTGCGAAAAAGTACGGCGGCGTCTATGTACCGCCTCATCAGGCAGTAATTCATCAGTTTGCCCGCGAGATGCTTGCCGGCGGCGGAAAAATGATCCTCGGATCCGACTCCCACACCCGTTACGGTGCACTCGGAACCATGGCCATGGGCGAGGGCGGACCGGAGCTGGTAAAACAGCTTCTCTCCAAAACATATGATATCGCTATGCCGGGAGTGATCGCAATTTACATGACAGGCGCACCACAGCCGGGCGTAGGACCGCAGGATATTGCACTTGCCATCATCGGTGCAGTCTTTGCAAATGGTTACGTAAAGAACAAAGTTATGGAGTTCGTAGGACCTGGCGTATCTTCCTTAAGCGCAGATTACCGGATCGGTGTGGACGTTATGACAACCGAGACAACGTGTCTGTCCTCCATCTGGAGAACCGATGAGAAGATCAGCGAGTTCTATCAGATCCACGGCAGAAGCGCAGATTACAAAGAGCTGAATCCTGGCGCGGTTGCTTACTATGACGGCGTTGTAAAAGTAGAACTCGACAAGATCAAACCGATGATCGCGATGCCGTTCCATCCGAGCAATGTTTATACCATTGAAGAGCTGAAAGCAAACCTCGATGACATCCTGAACGATGTAGAGAAGAAAGCAGCCATCAGCCTCGACGGAAAAGTTCCGTTCACTCTGAAAAATAAAGTACACGACGGAAAACTCCTGGTAGACCAGGGAATCATCGCAGGATGCGCCGGCGGCGGATTTGAGAACATCTGCGACGCAGCCGATATCCTGAAAGGCCACAGCATTGGCGACGATGCGTTCACCTTAAGTGTTTACCCGGCAAGTACCCCGATCTATATGGAGCTGGCAAGAAACGGAAAACTGGCAGACCTTTTGGAAACCGGTGCGATCGTAAAAACCGCATTCTGCGGACCGTGCTTCGGCGCAGGCGATACTCCGGCAAACAATGCGTTCTCAATCCGTCACTCCACCAGAAACTTCCCGAACCGCGAGGGATCCAAGATCCAGAACGGCCAGATTTCTTCCGTTGCCCTGATGGATGCACGTTCCATTGCAGCAACCGCAGCAAACAAGGGATTCCTGACCGCAGCAGACAAGTTCACCGGAACATACACGAAACCGGCATACCACTTCGACAAGAAGATTTACGAGAACCGTGTCTTCGACAGCAAGGGTGTGGCAGATCCGTCTGTAGAAATCCAGTTCGGACCGAACATCAAAGACTGGCCGGCTATGCCGCAGCTTGCCGAGAACCTGATTCTGAAGGTTGTTTCCGAGATCCACGATCCGGTTACGACAACCGATGAGCTGATTCCATCCGGCGAGACTTCTTCCTTCCGTTCCAACCCGCTCGGACTGGCAGAGTTCACCCTGTCAAGAAAAGATCCGGCTTACGTGGGACGTGCAAAAGAAGTACAGGTCGCAGAGAAAGCCATCCAGGAAGGAAACTGCCCGGCAGAGGCACTTCCGGAACTGAAACCGGTCTTCGCAGCCATCCATACCCAGTACCCGGATATCGACAAGACAAATGTCGGTGTCGGATCCACCATCTTCGCTGTAAAACCGGGCGACGGCTCTGCGCGTGAGCAGGCAGCTTCCTGCCAGAAGGTATTAGGCGGCTGGGCAAACATCGCCAACGAGTATGCAACGAAGCGCTACCGCTCCAACCTGATCAACTGGGGCATGCTTCCATTCCTGATCCCGGAGGGAGATCTGCCGTTTACAAACGGAGATTACATCTTTGTACCAGAGATCCGCAAGGCAGTGGAAGAGAAAGCCGATGTGATCAAAGCGTACGTTGTAAAAGACGGAGCACTTGTTCCGTTCGAGATGACGTTAGGCGCGCTGACCGATGATGAGAGAGAAATCATCCGCAAGGGATGCCTGATCAACTATTATAGAGGATAAGTATTTGAGAAAGAGCTGTGTGGCAGAAGAAAAGTCTGTTTCATAGCTCTTTTTCTGCGCACTTATTTGAAACAAAATATCAGAAAACAATATAAAATTCAGAAAATAAACACAATAATTAAGAAAAGAAAAAGCGATATAAAAAAAACAATAAAAATATTTTAAAAATGTGTTGACAAATACTGGCGGATCTGTTATATTAAAATCACAAAGAAACAAGAAAACAAAAACCTAACCAAGAGGTACAAAGAGAAAGACTTGGGACCCCCTTTTCAAGAGAACAAACCATTTTCATAGAAAGAGACGAGAAATCTTCTATAGAAGAATGGAAAAAAGGGAAAAGGAAGATGTTCTTAAGATGAGAGACTTCCGAAAGGAAAGAAAACCTGAGATAAAGATCCATACAAAAGAAGTTCGAAAGAAAACCTTTTGATAAACATGAGATCAGAGCAGATCTTAGGAAATCCTAAGGAAAAGATTTTCGGAGTGGAAATCTTAACCGCAAAGGAAAAGCCTCTGAAAAAGAACATCTTCCCGAAAAAAAGAAAATCTACAACAGGGAAATGGAAGAGAAACGATCTTTGAAATATCAAACGAAAGCGAAAACAAAGATCACAGATCGGTAAAGAAAGAAAACCAGTGAAAATCCTTGAAAGTAGAGAAAAAACTGAATATGGAAAATAAAGAAAAAGCGGTCGCTGTATCAGAAAAAATGATTGGTATGGCGATCGCTTTTTGTGTTGTGTAATTCGTCCGCCGGGCATGTTTTTCTTGACAGATGCGGCGGAAATGGTGCATACTTCTTAAAGCATAACAGCGGAGAAATCCGTGTATCGAAAATAAGAAGTCAGAACAGGAGAAGAAAGTGGCTGGATTTTGCAGAGAAGATATTTTAATGGAAGACAACGATATTCTTGTTGTTCACAAGCACGCGGGTATGGCAGTGCAGAATGCGCGGATGGGACAGATGGATCTGGAGCATGCGCTGCTGAATTATTTGGCGAAGCAGGCAAGGGCGGAAACACCGGGTCAGGCGCGGACTCAGATTCCATATCTGGCGGTCGTTCACCGGCTCGATCAGCCGGTTGAGGGCGTGCTGGTGTTTGCGAAAAACAAAGACGCCGCAGGAAAACTGGGACGGCAGGTGAAGGACGGGACGATGAAGAAAGAGTATCTCGCCGTCTGTGAGGGAAAAATCGAAAAACAGGGCGTGCAGAAGTTTGAGGATTTCCTTGTAAAAGACGGACGGAGCAACACATCCTGCGTCGTACAGCCAGGCACCGCCGGAGCGAAAAAAGCGGTGCTGGAATATGAGGTGATAAGGACACAGGAGAACCGAACCCTGGTGCAGATCCACCTCGGAACGGGCCGCCACCACCAGATCCGCGTCCAGTTTTCCCATGCGGGATATCCGCTGGCGGGGGATGCAAAATATGGGGCGAAAGAGAAAGGATCTCTGGCGCTGTGCGCGCATCATCTCGAGCTGAAGCATCCGCGGACAGGCAAACGGCTTTCGTTTACCGTAAAACCAGAAGGTGAAATCTTCCACAGCTTTGTGTAACTATTCAGAGCTATGTGAAATTGCAAAAAAGTTCAGAAAATCATAAGAAAACAGGACTGGACTATTTTTACGGTTTGTGTATAATAGAGAAAGGTTATGTAACAAAACTGTAAAAAGTAATGGAAAATGATTCATCAGGCAAAGCAGAAAGGGAGAATTATGAAACGCAGAATGATTGCAGTACTGCTTTCCGGAATCCTGCTGTGCTCGGCAGCTGGATGCGGAAAAGAAGCAGTGACAGACAAGAGCACCGCAGCATCGTCGTCTCAGGAAGTGACAGAAACTCCGGCGGCAGAAGAAAGCCCGGAGGCCTCATCGTCCAGCGCAGATTCTACAGCAGAGTCAGCCAGTGCATCCACATCTTCTGAAAGCTCTGGAGATGAAGGAAAAGAAGCAGACAAAAAACGAATAGAAATCACCGTTCCGCACAAAGACGGCATGGAAGCATTGTACGACACCGTGGATGGACTTACCGTTGAAAAAGGCTCTTACATCGCCGTGGTTGCAAAAGACTTAAGTGCCGGTTTCTGGAAAGCCGTAAAAGCCGGTGCGCAGCAGGCACTTGACGATCTGAACGCCTCGCTTGGCTACACCGGAAACGACAAAGTTTATATGACATTTGAAGGCCCGGAAAATGAAAGTGACACCAACTCTCAGATCAATATCATCGACTCTGTCATTTCGGAAAATCCGGACGCGCTGATCCTTGGCATCATTGACCAGCAGTCGGGACAGGCACAGATGGAAGAGGCTTCCGACAGCCAGATTCCAGTCATCATCGCGGATTCCGGCATCGAGAGTGATCTGATCACCTCGACATGTGCGACTGATCACGCAGCGGCAGCAAAGCTTGCGGCAGATCATCTCTGCGAGGCCATCGGCAACAGCGGAGAGGTTGCGATTGTTGCACATCAGTACAACACCGAGAGCAGCGCAGAGCGCGTGGAAGCATTTAAAAAAGAGATCGAAGAAAAATATACCGACGTGAAAGTGGTTCAGGTGAATTACGGAGATGGAGAAGAATCCATCGCGGACATGCTGAAAAATACACTTGAAACCTACCCGGCTCTGAAGGGCATCTTTTGTACGAACGAAGACATGGCAGACCAGACGCTGGATGCGCTGGCGGATATGGAAAATACTGAGCAGATTCAGATTGTCGGTTTTGATTCCGGTGAAAAACAGCAGAAAGCGATCCAGGAGGGACGCGAGTACGGTACCGTAACGCAGAATCCGTACGGTCTTGGCTATGCGGCAATCGTGGCGGCCGTCCGCGCGATTCAGGGACTTCCGGTAGATCAGAAGATCGATACGGGATATCAGTGGCTCGACAAAGACACGATCGATCTGGAGACAAATCAGAAGTATCTTTATAACTGAAAATCAGGATAAAAAATGAACCCGGCAGACAAGGGAATGTTCCTTTGCCTGCCGGGTTTTCTGCGCTGCAGTGCGGATTACGAGTTCTGATCGTCTTCGTAAATTCTCTGTACCTCTTCGGAAATCTGCTGCCGGATCGCGGAGAGATCGACATCCGGGATGCCGTCCTCGGTGATCTGCGGTTTGGAAGGAGAGGTATACGGCTTCGTGTCGCCCATGGAAGCTTTTGGGGATGTTTCTTCTTCGTCAAACTCCTCCGGAGCGGCCGGTTTTGCGGATGGCCGGCGGCGGATGATTTTTGGAAGATCTTCCTCATCGTCAGGTTCTTCCGGAACAAAACGGAAATCGTACATGGTGTTCTGCGAAACACGGGTACGGTTCGACGGTTTCTGATAGCTGCGGTACGGATCTCTTGCGTTGCCGGAAGAAGAGGAAGAGGAGCCGCGGCGTTTCTTTTTCTTCTTTCTGGATGGAAGAGGATCGAAACCGGATCTGCGCTTCCGTCTGGCGCGCGCTTTTGCACGGTGTTCGCGTTCTTCTTCGTCGTCATCCTCCCAGTAGTCCGCTTCTTTCCACGGTTTAAACTGGAAGAGCATGCCTGCTGCGGCGAGAATGGCAGAGACAATCCAGAACATCATGTTCAGATCGAGGTCCTTGAAGAAATATGCCATGCGGATCGTCGTGAGGGCGCCGCAGATGGAGGTGACCAGGATTACGGAAATGCGTTCGAACGGAACGCAGATCAGGCCGATCACGAAAGCAACGAGGGCGACGAGTCCATAACCTGTGATATCGTTTGGATTGACGAGATGCCAGAGGCAAAAGCCGACGAGCCCGCAGATCAGAAGAAAAAGTCCGATCCGGTAGAGGACGAAGGCAATGATTGCGGTCAGAAGACCGGTGCCGACGGCAAGCGCCAGGGTGATCGTCGTGGTCTGATTCGTGTAGGTACCCGCTGCATAACCGGCGGCCGCGCCGAGAAAAAATCCGGGAATGACGCTCCAGAGCTTGCGGAGCGCATAGCCGAAGAAACAGTTCAGCAGGGCAAAAACAATCACAATCAGAAGAAGCTGCTGCTGGTAAACACCCATGACGTCCCGGACTTTATCGAGACCGCCAAGCAGCGTGTTGATGTTGAAAGTTTGCATATTCAGATTCATGATATTCACTCCTATATGACTGTCTCTTATACACATCTGAC
>ENA-OZAH01000693-OZAH01000693.1-human-gut-metagenome-genome-assembly--contig:-NODE-693-length-12430-cov-10.152970_pt1 | contig 12430 bp, 10 predicted proteins | sample MGYA00243304_ERZ653505 | MGnify/ENA primary metagenome ERZ653505 (study PRJEB26926, sample SAMN06164925) | human gut metagenome | biome: ENVO:00009003; feature: ENVO:2100002; material: ENVO:00002003...
AGTCGTCGGCAGCGTCAGATGTGTATAAGAGACAGCTTCTCTGCAATCTCATTAATGATATTTTTATCATAATAAGCAATCCCAAGTTTCTTCGCTGTTTCTTCTCCGATAAAACGTCCGCCACTTCCAAATTCTCTGCTGATTGTAATGATTCTTTTTTCCATCTCTGCTTCCTCCTTAATTCAAAACATCAACTTTATTTTTACTGATTCTCTTCAAGAACACATATCCTACAAAGCATGAAATAATTTCAGTAATTGGAAATGCCCACCAGATCAGCGAAACTGTCATCTCACCATTTCTGACAAACACGGAAAAAATTCCAGCCAGCGGCAGAATAATAATAAACTGCCTCAGAAGCGAAATAACCAGTGATTCCACACCACCATTCAATGCCTGATAAATGCCTTGATAAGCAATATTGATTCCGGCAAACAAGAAGCTTACTGAGATTATCCTCATTGCTCCGATAAAATATTCTCTGGACGGCCCTGCATTAAACAGCGTTGCAAATCCCCCTGGAAAAATCTCTGTAATTACAATTCCCAGAATCATTAATATAACCGTATAGATCAGACCATATTTGATTCCATCCTGAATTCTCTTTTTGCTTCTCATTCCATAAGCAAATGCAATGATCGGAGTGATCGCATCTCGCAGACCAAAAGCAAGGAAGAGAACAAACTGCTGGACTTTATAGAACAATCCATAGGCTGTCTGTGCTGATGGATTGAACTTCAGGATCAGATTCATCACATAAACCATAATGGACATCAGAGCCTGCGCAATAATTGCCGGAAGTCCGATTGCATAGATTTCTTTTATAACACCAGCATTCGGTTTCATGTATTTCGGCCCATGCCCGAATTCCCTGTTCAGTTTCATATGAAAAATAAGCAGCAATACAGCAGAAGCAACCTGACCAATTACAGTTGCGTAAGCTGCACCTTTCACTCCCATTTCAGGGCAAGGTCCAATACCGTAGATCATGATTGGATCGAGAATAATATTTACAACAGCACCAACCACCTGTCCGATTGTAGAATAAAGAGAACGACCTGTTGCCTGTAATAGCTTTTCAAATAAAGAAAAGAAAATAATACCAAAAGAAATCACACAGCATATCCGCAGATAACTGACTCCCATTTCAAGTACTTCTGCATCAACTGTCTGTGATGAAATATATGCTTTCACCCCAAAGATACCAAACAGTAAACAGACCACGTAAATGATCACACCCAGGAACAGACTGTTTCCTGCTACCTTTGCAGCCTTTTCCCTGTTTCCCTGTCCAAGTGTCCTTGCAAGAAGTGCATTGGTTCCTACACCTGTTCCGATTCCTGCCGCTACCATAAGCATCTGAACCGGAAATACCAGAGTGAGGGCATTTAATGCAGCTTCACTGCCTACTCTCATATTTCCTACAAACGCACTGTCTACAATGTTATAGACCGCCTGCAATGCCATGGATAAGATCATAGGGATTCCCATCTGGATCATCAGCTTATTCACCGGCATATCCTTCATTTTGTTGTTTTCTGCCATTTTACTTTAACTCCTCTCTTTTCTGCACAAAAAAAGTGCGCACCCTGTCACATAAGCTGGACTTACGCTGACAGGCTACACACTTTTTCATGGCAAATATTCTATTTTAACAAAAGAAAAACGAGTAGCATGAAACTGGATTTACGCTCATCTGCTACTCGTTCGTTATCATTATATTTCCTGTTTTTTTAAAAGTCAAACAAAATATTTTTTATAATGCATATCAATCTATTTTATTTTGATCGATGTAATCAATAATCGTTTTACAGATTTCCTGTTTTGGCTTTTCAAGTGCAACTCCCAGTTCCATATATAACAGATTTTCTGCTATCTGGAAATACCTTGAATCTGTAGCAGTACATTTTTTCCCTTGTGCAAGTCTTTTCTGCTTCCGCTGATAAATCATTTTTATAATAGCAACTAATGCCTCAGGGTCATTTGCTCTTACTGCTTCTTTATAATTTTGTTCCCTCATTTTTTCATTGTTTGTCCATGCTGTCGGGATATCCGGAATTCGTTTGATCAGATTCCAGGCTTCTTCTTTTGTCAGACATAATCTCAGTCTTGAATCTGAGCTTGAAACAGGAACATATATTTTTTCCTTTTCATCTTCTACTGGTTTCATCAGATAATATAACTTATCGTTTTTTTCATCCTGCGGATTCAAATATAAAATATTTTCTATTTTACAGATACCTGTAACTGGTTTGCTGACAAAGTCTCCAATTTCATATTTCACAAAATCCACTCCTTGCTGACCGACATTCTTATTCCGTAAAAGTATAACGTACAAAAGAACCCTGATTGTCTCCTGTTACTATTACAACATCTCCACTCTCGTTGCGTGTGGATTCCAGAATCGGAAATCTTCCATTTTCTTTTACATAAGCTTCCGGGCTGGCTGCTTCTGCCTCGATCAAAGTTTTTTTACTGTACTGTTCTCCTCCACACGGATTTATATCCTCAATAAAGATTTCATACTCATGCATATGCAATTCCTCCTGAGATTCATTTTATAAAAACAAGCAGCACAACTGTTGTTTTCCGACTCATTATGCTACTCGCCCTTATTTTTATTATAAAGCCATTTTACTTTGATTTCAAAAGCGTTTTTTACTAAAAATGTATCTTCTGTTTTTGGGCATTATTACTATGTATTTACCTATAGTAATTTTAACTTCCGATCTACACCCTGCATATCTTTGCTCTGCTATAGGTTTCTGTTACCTGTAATTATAACTGATTTCCTCTCATTTGATAATGCACTTTTCGGCACCAAAAAGTGCCCCCGTATAGCAAAAGTGACTGCAGATATTGCCTGAAAAACCACCTGGGAAAAAGTTTCATTTTGATACTTTGTATGCTAAAATAAAACATATCGTATCAAGTGAGGGGTTTTACAGATGTCTAAAAAGAAATATAATCTGAATACAATTTACATCTCTGAGCGTCTGCAGGAGAATCTGAAGCCGATTTCACAATCTGCATTCACTGCTGTGACCGCTCCCATGGGATATGGAAAAACAACTGCTATCAACTGGTATCTGGACAAACAGAGCAAAAACGGAAATTCCTGTGTGATCCGGATCAGTATTTATTCTGATAATCTGTCTGTTTTCTGGCAGAGCGTTCAGAAGGCATTTGCCTTTGCAGGGCTTGATTTTCTGGATAATTATAGCTGCCCCTCAGATGCTGCCAGCGCCGGGATGCTTGCTGATGAGCTTTGTTATTCCCTGAGCGGTCAGACCTCTTACTACATTTTTATTGATGATTTTCATCTGCTGGGTGAACCTCATGTTGCAGATTTTTTTTGTATGCTTGCCAACAGACTGCCTGAAAATATCCACCTGATCGTATCCGGCAGAAATGCTTTTCTGTCCGGAAAAGAGATTCTCCGTCTTGGCAAAAAGTTATATCAGATCCATACCAGGGATCTGTGTCTGAATCGCCGGGAGCTTTCTGTCTATACCCATCGCTGCGGTGCCAGCCTGAACGAAGATCAGCTGAACACGCTTCTCTATTCCAGTGAGGGATGGTTCTCTGCAGTCTATCTGAATCTCTGTACCTTTTTTGAAAGCGGACATTTTCCTGACAATACTTCTAATATCTATGATATGTTTTCCTCTGCCATGATCGCACCTCTTTCTGATGCGCGGCAGGAATTTCTCACTGTTATGGGACTTGCAGATGAATTTACCGTTGAGATGGCTCTTTTTATTACAGGAAATCCGGAAGCCGGACAGATTCTTTCCCTTATGACCAGACAGAATGCTTTTATCACTCCTTTTCCCGATGGAGTCAGCTTCCGTTTTCACCATATGATGAAGGAATGTACACAGCGTGCCTTTGCCATGCTTTCCCATGAAAAACAGACAGATTTCCGGAATCGTTACGGACAATGGTATGAATCCCATGGACAGTTTCTGCAGGCACTTGCTGCCTATAACAAGGCTCTTAACTATGATGCAGCACTTGCTGTTATCCAAAAGGATGCAGGAATCCTCCTGGCTTCTCTTTCGCCGGAAAAGGTTCTCGCATTTCTTGATGTCTGTCCAACAGAAATCCTGAAGAACAGGCCTCTGGCCCTTCTCGTATTAATGCGCCGTATGTTTACCTGGCATCAGATTCCCAAAATGCTGGAACTGAAGCAGCTTCTGACAGATACCATAGCTGAAGATAACACTTTGTCCGAAGATGAGAGAAAGAATCTCTCCGGAGAATGTGATCTTATTATGAGTTTTCTGATGTATAACGATATCACCGGTATGAGCGTTCTGCACCGTCAGGCCAGTTCTAAAATGACCAGACCTGCCATCAGTATCCGCAATACAGGAAGCTGGACCTTCGGTTCTCCTTCTGTTCTGATGATGTTTCACCGCAGATCCGGAACTCTGGACGCAGAACTGGCAGCTATGAATGAGTGTATGCCCCATTATTACAGGATCACCCAGGGGCATGGACAGGGTGCGGAATTGCTCATGAATGCAGAGGCAGCATTTATGCAGGGAAATTTTTCAGATGCACAGATTCTGCTGGAGCAGACTTATTCCACCATTGCATCAAACGGACAGCACAATATTTCGCTCTGCTGTGATTTCCTTGCTGCAAGGCTTTCCTTTTTTCAGGAGAGTGTCACCTTTGTGAAGAACCCTGAAGTAAAGCGTAAGGAGCTTCTGTCTCTCCACAATATGATGTGGCTGAATATTTTTGACAGTACTTATGCTTACTACTATGCATTAATTAGAATGCCGGAAAAGATTCCTGCATTATTTAAAGACCATATGTTATCCACTGTCAGCTTTCTTTCTCCCTGCAGACCTATGATGGAAATGATCGAGAATCAGGTCTTTCTTTCACAGAAAATGTACGCAAAAGTTATAGGCAGAAGCGAAACGCTTCTGCCTGTCTGTGAGAAAATGCACTATGAACTTGTGTCTCTCCACGTTCAGATCCAGACCGCTGCTGCTTACGCAATGCTGGGCAAACATCATGATGCACGACAGCTTCTGCTGAAAGCCTTAGGACACGCCATGCCGGATGGCTTTCTGATTCCGTTTGTAGAAAATTATACCTATATCAAGGACGTGCTGGGCAGTATTAATTCCATAGCATCAGAGCCTTTCACAGACCGGATCCTTTCCCTTGGTTCTGTTTATGAACAACACTGCCTCCGCCTGTCCAGCCGTAATTCCAGGCCTGAGATCCTGAATGTGCTGAACAGCAGAGAAGCAGAAATCGCAGCTTTGATCACCGACCGTCTGAGCAACCGCGAAATCGCAGAGAGGTTATTTCTCTCTGAAGGCACTGTGAAACAATATGTCAACCAGATTTATTCCAAGTTGATGATCAACGGTGATACACGCACCAAAAGGAAACAACTGGCAGAGCTGATTTCTTCCATAAACAAGGGCCTTACCTGACACTTTGAGAAAAAAAAGCAAGGAAATTCACATGACCAAAGTCTTGCGATTTCCTTGCTATTTGGCAAGAATTACAAATTTAAAGTTTTTTACTTATTTGCATTTCTGTTTCCTTGAGAATATCCTCGGGAATCTCAGTTTTATTCAGCATCATGTCTGCTCCCGGATTACGATAGAAGGAAAAATCCCTATCTCCATCCGGATATGTATGTACCATAGCAAGCGTAGTATGAATTTTTTCATCTGTACATAATCCAATGTCATCAATTCCTGCTTCTTTTATGGCTGCTCTCAACTGATCTCCAAAAAAATCATTACCAACCTTACCAAATAAATGCTGTATTATGTCCCATTTAGAACGCTTTATTATAATAAATCATATTTCACTATATCAAGCTTAGCTGCACCATCAGCAAAGAAAGAAATCCCCTTTGCTTCCTGCTTTGTAAGAATAACCGCAGACATAACCTGCTCGCCGTCATTAATAAATACTTCCACACTAAACTTATCCAAAATCACACGCAGTTTTAGTTCATTGCTGTCACCGTTTACCAGACAACTGCTCTGATGAACCAGCGCCCGTTCGCTTCCTGAGAATTTTCTATCGATTTTTAAAACAGATTCATCCGGACGGAAGCATAATGTAGAATGATATTTCTCATTCTCTGCAAAACAGAGTTCAAATTTTTTATAAAGATTGTCTTTATCTGCCGGTCGTATCACAAGTTCCAGATCTACCGTTCGTCCTTCAATCTGATCCAGTGTGAGCCTGGTATCTTTTATCACAACATTGTTATACTCGACTTTGTTTGCACGCATGGCATTAAGTTCTCTGACCGGAACCTGATACAATCTTCCGTTTTTAATAGACAGTTCTCTTGGAAGACTCATTTGTGCGAACCATCCAGAGTCATTGCATCGATATGCAAGCGTATCCCAGTTCTGCATCCAGGCGATCATAATTCTTCGTCCATCCGGCGCAAGCAGTGTCTGCATTGCGTAATAGTCAATTCCATAATCAACACCTTGACAAAACTGTTCCTTTAAAGTATGTGTCTCAGGATCCAACTCCCCAATAATACATAACGTTCCATTTCCATTATGAAATTCTAATCCTTCCGGAAGCATATCCTGTGGACTTGTCAGAAGCACATATTTGCCGTCCAATTCAAAGAAATCCGGGCATTCCCACATTTTTCCATAACGATTTTGATTCTTTGCCAGAATGCTTACAAATTCCCATTCAAAGCCATTTTTACTTCTGTAAAGAAGGATCTGTCCGCTTCCATCAGCCGGACGACTTCCTATAACACAATAAAAGTTTCCATCGTTCCCTTTCCAGATTTTGGGATCACGAAAGTCTACTTTACTAGCCCCCTTTGGAAGATCTTTGGCTGTCAGAACCGGATTCTTATCATACTTTTCATAATCCTTACCATCTCCAACTGCCACTGCCTGTGTCTGAATATCCCTTACAGTTCCGTCTTCCAGTTTCTCCTGATTTACAGAAGTATACATAAGCAACTGTCTGCCATCCTCTAATTCTATGGCACTTCCTGAAAAACAGCCGAATTTATCATAATCTTCATCCGGTGCCAATGCAGTCGGAACATAGTTCCAATGCAATAAATCCTTACTCACTACATGTCCCCAGTGCATACTGTCCCAATGTGTGCTATACGGATTATACTGGTAGAACAAATGATACTCTCCTTTATAATAGGAAAATCCATTTGGATCATTCATCCAGCCAACATAAGGAGTTATATGAAAGGCTGGTCTTTCTTCCTCTTTAATCTGCTGTCCCTGTATAAATTCATATTTTCTTGCCTTTTCCAACATTTCGCTCATATAGTTCCTCCTGTCAAAATGATATCTTCTCTTATTTTTCACTGCTTAATGAATCCTGATACTGGTCAAAATATTTTTGCTTGATTGAAAGGTAATCGGAAAGCCCGTACTTCTCCATTTTTTTCAGATAAGAATCCCATTCTTCATCAATTCCTCCGTTCAGGATCCAATCTGCTTTCTTCTGTTCTGCATATTTCTTAATATCTGTATCATACTGTGACACTTTGTTTGTATCATCAATACTCATAAATACATTAGGATAAACATATTTGCTGTTCATATCCTGTAAATATGTCTCATGCATATTATCCAGACGCCATTTCGCATCTTCCGGCTGTGTTACATATACGCCATAATATTCATTTAATATAGCGAGAGGACCATTTACAGATTGCGCTTCACGTACTTCCACCGGTGACTGATCTCCTAAGTCCATATGCTTTAACATTTTTTCGCCATCTTTGTTTACAGACAGCTCAAAAATATTAAAGGAATCCTTCTCTCCATAGGTTCCCCAGTTATTTTGCGGAGACTGAAGGGGTGCATACATCTGATCGATCCATGCGGCAGCAAGTGCCGTGTTACGGCAGCTGGTAGTAAGCACACATCTTCCTCTGTCAAAACCGCTGGTCTCACTGTTGTTCTGTCTGGTGATATTTCTCATTCCATCCGGTCCGGTCAGTGCCGGAAGCATCACATAATCCGTATTATTGTCTATATTAGCAATATCCCATGTGAAGCAAAGTCCATAACGGTGATTCTTTCCTTTTGCAACATAAGTAGACCATTCCTGTGTAAATGCTTCCGGATCGATCAGATTCTCTGTCACAAGTTTATGCAGCCATTTGATACCTTCTTTGTATCCTTCCTGAACCGTTGTATAAATCACCTTACCTTCATCTGTTACAGCAAAATGATCTCCTGTGTCCCCATAACCATCTCCGAATCCATTTATTAAGATTGAAGGATCCTGATCTCCGTTATTGATAATAAATGACATCGGTATTACATCACCTTCAATGGAAAACTCTTGTTTCAGATCATCTGCATGATCTCGAAATTGAATCAGTACCTGCTCCAGTTCATCTGTTGTGGTTGGAATCTCAAGACCAAGATAATCAAGCCATTTCTTATTAATATAAGGAATATCTCCAATGGCCTGAATTGCTTCTTTTCCGGAACCAAGCTGTTCAATCCACGGAAAAGAGTAAATATGTCCATCCGGTGCTGTACACATGGTTCTGTATTCCGGGTATTTTTCAAACACAGCCTGAAGGTTTGGCATATATTTGTCAATCAGATTTTCCAGCGGAATAATTATTCCCTGCTTTGCATAACGCAACAGATCATAATCACTCATGCCTGCATTAAACAGTCCATCCGGCAGATTTCCAAACTGAGCCAACGCCAGATTCTTTTTATCTGAAAACTGATCTGATACAAAGCAGGTCCAGTCAATATGAACATTTGTCTGTTCTTCCATTCTCTGGAAAATCACTCTTTTATTTGGATCCTGTGTTGAAGTGGCCGGTGCACTGGTAATAAAAGAAAGCTCCTCTGTTTCTTTCAATGGAAACTGTACATCCGATACCGGTGTATCCGGATTAATCTCAGCATCAAGCCTCTGCTGTTTTCCACACCCCATTATACTTACCATCATTGTTAAAGAAAGTCCAAGTGCAAGCAAACTTCTTACTCTGTTTTTCTTCATATCTGTATCATTCCTTTCTTTAGCCTTTTACCGATCCAACCATAATTCCTTTATCAAAATATTTCTGGAAAAATGGATACATCACTAAAAGTGGTAAACTTGATACTACAATTGTTGCATATTTCAACTGTTCTGCTACCTTTGCCATCTCTGCTGTGCTTTGGATATCTGCAATCATTCCCGGCTGTGGAGTATTCTGCACCAGGATTGAACGCAGTACCAGCTGCAGTGGCTGAAGATTTGCATCGTTCAGATAAATCATCGCATCAAAGTAGCTATTCCACATTCCGACAAATGACCACAGTGCCAGTACTGCAATGATCGGTTTACATACAGGCATCATAATTTTGAAAAAATGCTGAATTTCATTAGCACCGTCAATTGCAGATGCTTCTCTTAATTCTGCCGGAATTGACTGATAATAAGTTCTTGCAAGAATCATATTCCAAACATTAAATGCTCCCGGAATCAAAACCGCCCATACTGTATTTACCATATGCAGCTGATTGATCAAAATAAATGTTGGAATCATTCCTCCCCCAAAAAACATTGTGATCAGAAAAATCAGATTAAAAAATTTTCTTCCCACAAATTCTTTTTTAGACAGAGGAAAGGCTGCCAGTAATGTTACAAAAACTGAGATCACTGTAAATACAAATGAATACAGAAAAGAATTCAAAAATCCGCGCCAGATCATCTCATTCTCCAGTACTCTTCTATAAGCATCCAAAGTCCAGTCCTTAATATCAGAGCTCAGTCCCTGATTATTCAAAACAGTAGGATCCATAAAAGATGCAAGCACTACATATATAATTGGAATCGCAATAGAAAGTACAAACAGTCCAAGAATCGTGAATCCAATTCCAAGGATCAGACGATCTGTCCTTGAATATTTTCTCTTCTTTTTCTCCATCTTCTCTTCCTCCTATAATCCCTCTCCATCATTCAGCTTCTTTACAACCCAGTTTACAAAAATCAACAGAATTACATTTACAACTGAATTAAACAGACCTACTGCCGTAGAATAACCATAATCACCGTTCAAAAGACCGATACGATATACATATGTAGATAAAATTTCTGATGCCGGCAGGTTCATATCTGTCTGCAATGCATATGCCTTCTCAAATCCAATGCTCATAATATTTCCTGCCTGCAGGATAAACTGAATTACAATAATGTTCTTAATCGCCGGAAGCTCCACGTACCAGATCTGCTGCAAAAGGTTTGCACCATCCATAACTGCCGCTTCTTCCAACTCTTTGCTCGCATTAGATAATGCTGCAGTATACATAATAGATGCCCAGCCTGCAGTCTGCCAGATTCCACTTGCTATATAAATAGTACGGAAAGCAGATGGCATTGTCATCCAGTTTGTGCTAATCCCAAGCAGCCTGTTCAAAGGTCCTACCGGTGATAACAGCATACGAACCATACCACAAAGTACTATTACAGATATAAAATTCGGCATATAGATCAGAAGCTGTACTTTTTTCTTGATCCCTGTTTTTTGAATACGATTCATAAGTAATGCCAGAATAATCGGAACCGGAAATCCCCATAATAATCCATAGATACTCAGCTTTAATGTATTCATCAGATAGTTCATAAAATCCGGTGATGATAAAAAACGTCTGAAATATTCAAGTCCAACCCATGGACTTCCAAGTACTCCCTTGATTACATTATAATCTTCAAACGCAATCAAAAGCCCTCCCATCGGGAGATACTTAAAAATGATTGTCAGTAAAAGTCCCGGCATTAAGAAAAAAAGATATAACTGCCAGTTTTTCTTCACATACGTAACCTTATTTCTCCACGTCTGCTTGCTTACGGGCTTTGCTTGGTTCTGCACTGTTTTCATGCACTTTTTCCTCCATTCCTTTCATACATTGTTCACAAAACCGGTTAAGTAACCGGTTACTTTATAATCTGATGTTACTACATCACACACTCTCTGTCAACACTTTTCTTCATTAAAATAACCGGTTACGTAATCGGTTATTTTAATATTGCCTTTTTGTATAATAATTGCTATACTAAAAAAAATATTTGCATTTATTTATAAGGAGAATAAGTTTTATGTCAAAAAAACAGGTGACATTTGCAGATATTGCAGCATATACCCATTTTTCAAAAACTACAATATCAAGATATTTCAATCATCCTGATTCCCTTACACTTGAAAATCAGGAAAAAATTTCTCAGGCCCTTGATACCCTTGGCTATAAAAAAAATAAACTTGCAAAAGTTCTGGCAAACGGAAAAAGTGAATTTATCGGAATCATTATTCCGAATCTTTATCTGCATTATTATTCTGAAATGCTGACACAACTGCTGTCCAGCTACAGTGATTATCACTACAAATTTCTCGTCTTTAGCAGTGAACATGGGGCTGAAGAAGAACAGCAATATATTGAAGAGCTCCTATCCTATCAGATTGAAGGTCTCATTGTTTTAAGTCATACGCTGTCATCAAAACAATTATCCTCCTATCAGATTCCCATCGTTGCCATTGAACGTGAAGCGGAATATATCAGCAGTGTTACCACTGACAACTATATGGGTGCGCTTCAGGCTACCACTCTGCTGATCCGTGATAAATGTGATATACTGATCCACATCAATGTCAATGTTGAGAAAGCAGTTCCTGCTTACGACCGTATTCGCGCATTTAAGGAAACCTGTAAAGAATATCAGGTTCCTTATGATATTGATCTAAGTGTAAGCGGTAATTCTTATCAGGAAATTTTAAATGAAATAAGACGTATTTTTACAAGAATAGAAGAGAAATATCCCAATCAAAAAAAAGGCATTTTCCTTGCCAACGATACCTATGCAAACATGTTTCTTAACCTGATTTTCCAGAAATACCGAGAATTACCCTCTTTCTATGAAATCATAGGATTTGATAATTCTCCCATTGCCAGTGAGGCAATTCTCCCAATCACAACTGTTGGTCAGCAGATTGATATTATTGCACAGACTGCCATGGAGCTTCTGGTTCAACAGATGGAAGAACAAAAAAAACGTTCCCCTAAACCACTGGAAAAGCCTGTCCATAAACAGATTACTCCCATATTGATTCGCCGTAATACAACCAGTTAAAACTAACCTTTCATTTTTCTCCGGAATACAATCTGTCCCAGAAATATTTCTGCCATATCGGATATTGGAATACTTAATTATTTTGGCAAAAAGGGGATGCCGAAAAGTGGTATTAAACGGCATCCCCTTTATTGATTGTATTATCTTATTTCATATGATCTTTTTCAGTTATTTTGCGAATAACCCGGCATGGATTTCCGGCAGCCAGCAATTATCTTTTATAGTAATTGGTTTCGCATAGTGAATTAAAAACTTTATCCTCACACGACTGAAGTCGCGTGCTTCCAGACGCTTT
>ENA-OZAH01000694-OZAH01000694.1-human-gut-metagenome-genome-assembly--contig:-NODE-694-length-12408-cov-6.641059_pt1 | contig 12408 bp, 12 predicted proteins | sample MGYA00243304_ERZ653505 | MGnify/ENA primary metagenome ERZ653505 (study PRJEB26926, sample SAMN06164925) | human gut metagenome | biome: ENVO:00009003; feature: ENVO:2100002; material: ENVO:00002003...
GTGGGCTCGGAGATGTGTATAAGAGACAGGTGATGTACGGGCTGTATGCCATCACAAATTTTATCTGGACAATCAGCCTGTACCTTTCCAACGCCACGGGGTATCTGATTCAGGAAGCCTACTCGCTGGACTTCATTTCCTCTACGGCGGATTCCATTGGGAAAAATATGCAGACCCTTGCAGGCGTTACCACAGGCGGCTTGTCCTCGGAGGGATTTTATATCGGGTTCCTGCTGATTCTCATTCTGGTGGTGGGGATTTACGTTGCCTACACAGGGCTTATCAAACGGGAAACCACAAAAACCATCCATGCCGTTGTGAATTTCGTGGTGGTGTTCGTGCTGTCCGCTGCCTTTATCGCTTATGCTCCTGATTATATCGGGAAAATCAATGAATTTTCCGCAGACATCAGCAATGCCAGCCTGACCCTTGGTACAAAGATTGTGCTGCCAAACTCGGAAAGTCAAGGAAAAGACAGCGTGGATTTGATACGGGACAGCCTGTTTTCCATACAGGTCAAGCAGCCGTGGCTCCTGCTGCAATACGGCAACTCGGATGTGGAAAGCCTTGGGGCTGACCGTGTGGAACGCCTGCTCTCAACCAGCCCAGACGAAAACAACGGGCAGGACAGGGAAGAAATCGTAGTGGAGGAAATCGAAGACAGGGAAAACACCAACCTTACCATCACAAAGACCATCAACCGCTTGGGAACCGTCTTCTTCCTGTTCATGTTCAATATCGGTATCTCCATTTTTGTATTCCTGCTCACAGGGATAATGATTTTCTCACAGGTACTTTTTATTATCTACGCCATGTTCCTGCCTGTGAGCTTCCTCCTTAGCATGGTTCCCTCTTTTGAGGGGATGTCCAAACGTGCCATTACAAAACTGTTCAATACCATCCTTACCAGAGCCGGAATCACCCTGATTATCACGGTAGCGTTCAGTATTTCCACCATGCTCTACAACCTGTCTGGGGAATATCCGTTCTTCCTGACGGCGTTCTTGCAGATAGTGACTTTTGCCGGAATTTATTTCAAGCTGGGAGATTTGATGGGGATGTTCTCCTTACAGAGTGGGGATTCCCAAAGCATGGGGAGCCGTATCATGCGAAGACCCCGTATGCTCATGCACGCCCATATGCACCGTTTACAGCATAAGTTAGGACGTTCTGTGGCGGCTTTTGGAACTGGAACGGCTGCATACCACGCAGGAAAACAGGCTGGCTCAGACCAGAGAACTGCTTCAACATCCGGTTCTTCCAAACGGACGCAGGCAGACCACAGCAGACCAGACGCACAGGCAGCACTGGAAAAGGAATCCGCATGGAAACGGGCTGGCTCTGCGGTAGGTGCGGTGGCAGATACCAAAGATAAGATAGCCGATACTGCCGGACAGCTCCGGGAGCAGGCAAAGGATTTGCCTGTCAATGCAAAATACGCCCTTTACCACGGGAAAACACAGGTATCAGAGGGAGTACGGGATTTTACTTCCAGCGTGACCCAGACCCGAACTGCCAAAGCCGAACAGCGGAACGCACAGGCAGAAAGCCGCAGACAGACCATTGCAGAACGCAGGGCGGAACTGGAACAGGCAAAACAGCCGCAAAAGACAGCTTCCGAATCCCCCAAAGGGGCGGCTCCCGTCCATGAACGCCCTGTTACTGCAAAGCAGCCGGAAGATTTCCGAAACCATGCAGATACCACTCATACAGGAAAGCCAGCTTCCCCATCCATCAGGGAACGGGAACAGGTTCCTTATGGGGGAACTGTGGCAGAACGGGCTTCGGTTCCGGTAGTAAAAGCAGCTTCCATCCACCATGAACAAACACCGTCTGTAAGGACAGAACGACAGATAGTCCCTCCGGCTTCCCCAGACAAACCAGAGGAAAGACAAAAGACAAATACGGCTCCTGTGATACCGGAAAGAAAACGGGCTGCCCCTGCGGTAAAAGAATCGAACTTTACCATCCGGCGTAAGGATATTTGAAAACCTGGAAATCCTACAATCATTTCTGCGATAACTGTAAACAGACTGCATATCAAACCGAAGATAATAGATAGTACACCACATACAATCAATTTTCCGGTCAACAACCGCTTAAATGAAATCGGTACAGTTAAAATATTTTTTAAGGTATCATCCGTTTGTTCGCGAGAAATCATATACCCAGCAATCAAACTAATACACATAGGGAAAATCATGGACATATTGTTTTTGATAACCTGTTCTGTGAGGTAAGCAAAATCCCATACTGAACCATCATTTGCCATAGACGTAAATAAAGTCAGTAAAACAGATAAAAGCATGAGGGCAACCCCAGCCCAAAGGATATGATACCTTTTTAGTTTATAAAACTCTGTTTTTACAATGCGAATCATAGTTATTCCCCCCTTTGTTTGTATAATCGGTCAATCAACCCAAATGAAATAATCGCCATAATTCCAAGTATCATTACAACTTGAAATGTTGAGGGGATAAGTCCTGTCATTTGTTCCAAGTCCATTTTTATTCCATGCGCTGCCATATCTCCAGCACTCCAAAATGTAGTTAATGGTGTAGGTAGGAACCACAATATTGTTTTTGGAAGTGCGTCAAACAATGCGGTTGCACTCATATTCAATACACTATAAAAAACACATAGCAAAATTGAAAATACATAGGTCTTACTAAAAAAGACTACAAGCACAATCAGCGGCAATGTACCTGCTGTAATAAAAATTCCTGTTTCAATGGCTAAAAATAATTTGTAACCAAGTCCATAAACTTCCAATGTTCCAAAACCACAAAGAATTGTCGCAATAGTGGACGCAACGCAAAAGATAATTCCAAATAGAAATAGTACAAAAATCTTAGCAAGTACCATTTGGGTACTGGTTACAGGAATAGTACGCAAATTTTTGAATGTATCATTGTCTCGTTCCATAAAAAACAACATAGCTGCAATGACACCAATAATACAAGGAAGTAAAAATTGTATTCCGTACCCAAGTACCATATTAAAAAGTCCATCAAATGCGTCTGCTTTATCTGTGTATCGCTCCATCATAGAGGGAGTTGTCATTAAATAAGTCAGTGGGATAGGGAACATAAAAGCTGATAAGATAATCAGTGGAATAAATTTTTTCCGTTTTAATTTCAAAAATTCACACTTTATTAGTTTAAGCAATTCCCTCGCCTCCCGTCACTCGCTTGAAGTAATCTTCAAGGCTTTCTTCGCAGGTATGCGCTTCTGATACTTCCAAGCCATTTTCTACAAAGGCAGTTACAATTTTTCCTACGGATAAGTCAAGGTTATGCAGGCGTAAGTTATGGTCGTCCTGTATAGAAAAATGGCTTTCGTGGAAAGTACGTTCTAAAATTCTTGCTGCCTGTGCAGTATCAGAAAGAGTAAAACGAATATGTTTACTGCTTTTTTGTTCTAGTTCTGAAAGACTTTCTTCTTCCAATAGTATGCCGTACCTGATATTTCTGTTCAGGGCTTAAAAAGGAATAGTTGTAGGGAAGCAGCTCATAGTAAGCGAAGCACTCCCCGTCATGGTTGAACACAAGGTTATTTTCGATATATTTAATCGGATATGCCATAAATATCACTCCTTACTGCCGTGATGGGCTGTGCCGGATATTCCTTTTCCAGCTTCACGGGCTTTCCTGCATAGGTCAGTTTCGGGCGTACCAGATATGCCAGTACGGATTTCAGGAAGCCGTAAGGCTTCTTCCCGTCAAAGGTCTTCTGGCACATGAACCAAGTGAGGGCAAAGGGTACGCCGAAGTATTTTAAAAATGCCCCGTCAATGAACGAAAGGGGAGGGAGGTTCCCCAAGAGCATAACTGCAAACACCGATACCACGAACCACGCCATCTGTGTGAACGTGATGGGGAATGGCAGCTTAAAATCATTGATGGAATAGAGTACCTTTTCCACCGACCAGATACTGGTATAGCTTCGTATTTTTTTCATGTTGTCCGTCCTTTCTAAAAGATGGGGGCAGCCAAAGCCGCCCCTGAATAAAAAATCCGCCTGCATTTCCCAAAGGAGATACAGACGGGTCTACCGTAAGATTTCATATACGCCGTGGTTCGTGACAACAAAGGTTCCCTCCAATTCCATGTCACGTCCATAGGCGGCATAGTCGATATAGTTTTGTAAGTGTGCCGGAAGTTCTCCGAGCTGTCCGCTTTCTTCCAGATAGTAGCGAGCCACATCCGCCATATCGTCACAGCCGGAATGGCAGATAATATCGTCTTCATGCTCACAGAGTTCTTCGATACTGCCAAAGTAGGATTGCAGCTCTGATAGTTCCTCCTGAATGTACTCCGGTAAGTCCTCCACCATTTCACACAGGCGGTTGACTTCCTCAATGGGGGTATATTCGTCAATCTCAAAGGGCAGCTCATAATCATGGATGGCGTATTCCTCATATTCATCATTCAAGCCGATACGTTCCTTGACTTCCTCAAAATCCACAGGCGGCGTGAACCATGCCCCGACCAGTTCGCCCTCATTGTATTTGCCTAAGTTGGCAATATAAATTCGCATTTCTTCCAAGTTCCTCCACCTCCTTTTAGCGGTAATAAAAGATACCATTGTCTGTAAACAGGTAGTTTTCGCTGGTTTCCAGTTCCCGACCAATGGCAGAGTAGTCGATATGGTTCAACAGGTCTGGATGTACTTCTCCAAATAGCTGTACTTCCTGTACCATCCGGCAAAGGGCGTTGATTTCCCAGAGCCTTGTGTTGCCCTCCAATGGAAACGGCAGTTCATAGTCTTCAATTTCGATTTCTTCCTCACTCTGAACCCCAAGACGTTCCCTGATTTCCTCAAAATTCACAGGACAGGAAAACCATGCCCCAGGGTATTCCTCAAAATCCTCATGGTAAAACCGTGTGGTGTTCAGGATGTAGATTTTCATTTCCTCAATCTGTATCACGTCCTTTCTCTGTTAAGTTTTTGGGGAGTTACGCTCCCCAAGCCCCTAGTGGACTTCCGCCATGAAGCAATCAGAGCTTGCTCCATAACGGAAGTGTAACAAGGGGTTCCTATGCACCGATAATCTTATTGAACAGTTCCAGTAAGATGTCCTTTACACCGTCCGCATTGAAGACCAGACCGACCGCTACAAGGGACACCACCAGAAAGCCGATAAGTTTGGAAAATTCCCTCTTAAATCCGAGGTACAGTCCAATCACCACGATTGCCAGCAGCACAAGGGACTGGGCGTTGGATAAAAACCAGTTGTAAAGATTTTGTCCGAAATTCATAAAAGCTCCTTTCTTTCCTGTAAGATTTCTTAGGTTCCAAGATTGCCGCCGTTAAACCACCACCTCCTTTGCAGCGGCGGCTTGCTGCTTCAGGATTTTTTCGTGCTTCTCCGTCAGTTTGGCATGGGTGATGATGTCATGGACAATCTGGGTGTGGTTCATCTTATCCAGACGGAGAGCCAGCTTTAACGTGGGGGCTACCTGATGGGAGAGCCAGTGCAGGGTACGTTCAAAGGAATATGGTTCCGGTTTCGTTGTCAGTTTCAGGCTTCCTCTGTGTTCCCCCATAAACCACGCCCATTCCTCATTGATACGCCAGTCAGAACGGGGCTTCGTATCGTCCCTGTCCACGAACCGGACATAGCGGTTGATGATTTGAAAGGCTGTCCGTTCTGGATTGTCATGTTCTAACAGGTCACGGATGGCGTAAAAGGCACGCTCATTTTTCAGCCGGATTTCAAAACGGTTCTTTACCTCTGCGTCCGCAATGGGAATATCATGCTTTTTGTACTGCTCATAGTCTTTTTCGTAAATGCAGAAGTACACCTCACTCTGGAGGGAGCCGATATACAGGGTGTTCCCCATACATTCTTTTTCCTCACGCCGTACCAGTTCGCCGCTGCGGTAGCTTTTAAAGCTGCGGAAGACCGAGATACATTCCTCATTCCGGCACTTCTCTGTCAGATGGGGAATGTTCAGGATTCCCGTTTTGTCATTGATAGCGAGGTCAAGCCGCTTCATCACGCCGTCCTCCATGAGAACATCCATGAAAAACTCATACCAGCTCCGTTCCTGTGCCAGCAGATAGCTTTCAAACTGGCGGCAGCCACGCCCTTTCAGTTCCAGCAGCACCCCTTTTTCCAGTTCCGGTGATACCAGAACGAAAATATCCCCAAGATAGTAATGTTCTGTGTAAGAGTAGAAGCCGTAGTCTTCATGGATAAAGTAGGGCAACTTTAGCCGAAGCACGTCTTCCACGATATGCTTCACATCCGTAGTGGGAAAACGAATCCGCACATAATCAAAGAGCATTTCAAGGGGATTGTCTGGATTGAAGCGTTCCAGAGCTTCCGTGATGGCTTCCTGTAATGCTTCGGACGGGTGAGCCTTGCCCGTTTCAATATCGCTCAGGTACGGACGGGTGATTCCGGCAGCTAGGGCAAGTTTCTGTTGTGAGATACCATAAATTTCCCGTTTTTCTTTGATGTCCCGTACCCATGTTTCTTCATTCAGTGAAAATCCCTCCTGTCTAAAAAAAGCGTATGTCAACTTTCAGAGCCTTGTTGACACACGCCGGATATGGGGAAAATCCCTTGTGTACTGTGGGATTCTGCCCTGTTGTTTGGTTGTTGCCTGTCGATTTGTACCCCTCTGTTAGATACGAGGGGTTTATGCTGGCGTGCCTTACGGCACACCAGCCACAGCAGGTCAGTCCGCTTCTGCGGCTTTCGCTTCGCACGCCGCCTGCACTCCCTGCCTGCTGTCTGTCAGTTTTTTTATTTCTTTGAGGAAATCGTGTCCTTTTGGTACAAGGGGCGTGTAAAACTCCGAGATAACGCTGGTTCCCACATCCACATAGCCACGCCCTTTTATCTGCTTTAGGAAGAAGTCCTTTGTGGTTTCCCCGAACATCATCCCATAGCCCATTTCCGACATCCGCCCCAGAGCCACACGGAAATTGAACTGGTCACGGATTCCGTCCCCCAGATACTTTGCGTCCGGACGCTGGCAGGCGAGAATCAGGAAGAAGCCAGCCTGCCGTCCAAGCATAACGATTTGTTTTAACTTGTTGAGGACAGCGGCATTTTCCTTTGTGCCGAGCATTTCCATAAATGCCACATATTCATCAAAGATAAGGAAATTTGCCGGAAGTCCCAAGTAAGCATAGTTTTCCCCTGTCCGGTAATTCTCCATGAGCTTCATGTTTTCGCTGCGTTTCATCATTTCCTCATAGAAACGGTCAATGCAGGCGAGCATATCCTCCTTTTTGTAGTACACATCCGGCATAACCGCCTGTAAATCCGCAAGGTCGGCGTTCTTCGGGTCTAGCACGAACAGGACGGCGTTGGTGCGGAGCAGGGCTTCAATGAGGGTCAGGATAAAGTAGGTCTTTCCGCCGCCGGTTCCTCCGGCAATGAGCATATGGGGGAGCTTGTCATACTCCCACCAGACATTTTCCATAAGACGGAGCCTGCCGTCCTTTGCCTGTACGTCCTCAATGGAAATACGGTTGGCAATGGTATCATAGAGCAGGGTGTACTCCACATAGGAATCCTTTAATTCTTTATCCGTCAGCTCACAGTACAAGCCGCTTTCCAGCTTTTTTTCCAAGTTTAAGAGCTGTTCCTGATATTTCCCCAAGGTGATTTCCACACGGATATGGAGCAAGCCCTGTTTCATCCGGTAGTAGATTTTGGGAAAATAAGTGATGGTTTCTTTGGAACGGCTGGAAGACAAGTCCTTGAAAAAAGCGTCTTCCTTTCTCTGTTCCGATTCATACCACTTGTTTTCCAACACCATCCTTGCCAGCTTTTGGCGGTGGATGAGCTGTTTTACTTCATCCCTGCGGTATCGCCAGAACAGAAGAACGGCTGCAAGACACACCAGCCCTGCCACGCCCATGCTGAATAACAGGTAAGGGAGATTTACGTCCTGTGTTATCTGGGAGAGGGACACTTCCTGCCAGTTGGTTCCGGCAATCTGCCGGATATGAAACAGCAGGACAACCAGCAGGAAGACAGGGAACAGGGCGGCAAGGGCAGTATGGAACACAAGGTCTTTATCCGTGGGACGGATACGTTTTCCACGGGGGAAAAGCTGCTTCATGGGAATAATCCTCCTTTCGCTTTTTTTATGTTCCTGTTATTTTACAGAGGAAGTGTCTTTCTTCGGTGGCTGCGGATTCATGGCAGCCCCTTTTTTCAGGACAATATCATCCGCCTTGATGTACCAGTCCACCTCTGCTCCCTGAAAGGTAGCCGTTGCCACGGTATCTGCCACAGGATTGATAAGTTCTACCTCTGCGTTGTAATCGAACTCCTTTAACGGCACGCTGGCAGGGATAGAAACCTGAATCATACGCCCCTGTCCTCTGGATTTTAAGTCATAGGTACGCTCCTTGATTTCTTCTGATACCGAGCCGTCTTCATTCTGGAGGTGAACCTCACGGCGGAGGGCAGAAAATTTCAATGCCCCGAAAGTTGCTTCCTTGTCAATCACGATTCCGTTTGCTAATCTCATAGTCTGATGTCCTCCTTTTCCTTACGCTTTTACCATATCGTCAGCGTGTAAAATGTAGTTGGTAAAGCCCCTTGTGCCGATTTTATAGCCCTCTGCGGTGATACGGGGATTGATGAGCTTCACGCGTTCCTCAAAATCAAAATGTTTCTCTCCGGCTTCGGCAGGGAGGATAACCACAATATCATCCGCCCTCTGTACGTCTGAATACAGGTTGAAGCTGCGAGAGAGTACCGCCATGCGTCCGTTGATTCTTCGCTGCTCTGTTTTGTCTTCTCCGGCAAACTCCAAGTTGCCGAATGTTTTTTCCATGTTGGGGATAACGAATTTTAATTCCATATAGATGTACCTGTCCTTTCTGAATGTTGTGTTTGATGGTTGTTTTGGGATTCTGGTTTGGAAGCGGAGGGGAACGCTCCGGCAGTGGTGATTTCTTCGTGGTATCACGTCCTTTCTGGTTTTGGGATAAAAAAATAGACGCTCATTTCTGAACGTCTGAATTGATACACTGGAAAGGCGGAATATCTGCTTTACCCTCTATATTTTTGTATATGTTGTACTTACAGGGTCGCCCCAGAGCAGAAAGCCCGGTCAACGTATGATAACATCCTTCGTTTGGTAAAAGATCCTGAAGTTGCAGATCCGATTCGTTTCCTGCGGGCGCGTGAAGTTGTGCATTTCCAGCGTTTTGGTGAAGCACTGCGTTCTGTACAGGATGAATTGAATTCGAAGAACTTTTATGCGTTTAATCCGTCGTTTGATGCAAAGACTTTCTGTGCGGCACCGCAGCCAGGGGCAGGTCAGGGGAATTGCTGCACAAGATAGTAAATTAAAAATCAAAGAACAGCACATCACTGGAAAATCCCATCTGAAAAACAGGTGGGATTTTTTGGGTTTACAGTAAGAAAATCTTATCCAGTCGTAAATCATTATCCCATCATAATATAGAAAAAAGACTTTCAAAAACAGAACAGTCAGAAAGGATGTTCCATGGAAGCAATGAATTATGTAAAGCCCGAACTCATCGTCGTTGCGTTCGTGCTGTATTTTTTCGGTGTTGCTTTGCGGCAGGCACCGGATGCGGACAGCAGGATGGAAAAATCAGTAAGCAGCCCATCCGCCATGGTAAAAAAACTGCAGAAGTGGTGCAACCAGAAATAGAAAAAAGAATACTCAAAGACCCGGTTTTGTGTTATACTGGAAGATAGTTTAAAATGAACAGAAAGAAAAAGAGCTTCAAAAAAGACTCGAAGTGTCAAATGTAAAATACAAAAGAGAAAAAATAAAGGTAATTTTTGCATACAGATTCATCGGGGGGAATTGCGGCTGACAGGAGAGAACAACAGCAGATGAGAAAAAAGGCAGTAAAAAATGCAGGAATGATACGAATTTATCTGAATATGGCATGGAAACTTTTGCAGAAAAACCTGCTTAGCATCGTGATATTTGAGACGGTCTACCGCCTGTTTTCCAGCCAGCTGGTTTCAAGACTCGCCAATGCGGCGATCAACTTTTCCTTAAAACAGCTGGGAACGAGTTATATGACATCGGAAAACTTCAACAAGATCATGCTGCATCCGCTGACCCTTCTGTTGATTTTTGGAATTCTGCTTGTTTTCTTTTTCTGTATGCTGTTTGAAATCTATGCTGTCATGGCGGCTCTGGAGGCCTCCTGGAAACGAAAACGGATTTCCGTTCCTGTCATGATGCTTGCCGGCGGAAGAGGAGCTGCACAGTTTGTGCGTGCCCGCCCGTGGACCTGGTTTTTCTACATGGCAGCGAGCTTCCCGTACCTTTGGCTGCACAGCAGCTACAGCGCCATCCGCAGTATGAAACTGCTTCAGGTTTCCCTGACGAAGATTTTCAATGCCTTCCCGGCATACTGGATCCCGGTGGTGCTGACGATTCTGCTTGTCGCGTTCTCGTTTGTGTTTTCCTACACCATCCCGTTCCGGTGCATGATGACGGAAAAAGAGAAAAATACCCATCTGCGGGTGCGCCAGACACTGGAAAAACGCGTGCTGCGTGAGCTTGGCATCAACGTCTTTTTCCAGGTGATGATTTTTCTGATTACGTGGGTTCTGTATCTGATTTTCGGAACGGCTGTCGTTGCCTATGCAAAGCTGGTGAAAACGCCGTCTACCGTTGTCAGTACCGTCATCGTCTACGGTGACTGGGTCAAATCGACGATGAGCCTGATCGGCGGAGCGTTCGGCCTTGTCGGAAGCATTACGTATCTGTATCTGATTTTTATCCGTTCCTCCCGAAAGGGCTACCAGAAGAGCCGGACAACGAAAAAGCCGAGCTCGAAGCTGGTACGCACCTTCTGCGGTCCGGTAACGGCGGTGGTTCTCACGATCGCCATGCTGGCGGGAGAAACGGTTTATCTTGTATATGCCATGCGCGCAACACGTGCAGAGGCAACGGCTTCCTCCCAGTATATTTCGGTGTCAGCGCACCGGGGCGGAGCCAGAAAAGCACCGGAAAATACGATGAGCGCGATCAAATATGCAGTGGACAGCATGTCGGATTACGCGGAGATCGATGTACAGGAGACGAGTGATGGTGAGATTGTCCTTATGCACGACACAAATCTGAAGCGGACAACCGGTCTGAATGCCAGCATCTGGACCCTGACCTACGATGAAATCAGCCAGCTCGATGCCGGTGTACGATTCAACAAAAAATTCCGCGGCGAGCAGATTCCGAAGCTGGAAGAAGTCATCGCGTACGCGAAAGGAAAAATCAACCTGAATATCGAAGTAAAATACAACGGCCACAACCAGAATATTGTCAAAAAAGTGGTGAAAATCATCGAGGACAATGACTTTGTGGATCAGTGTGTGCTGACTTCCATGAACTACAATTTTCTCAGGCAGGCAAAGAAAATCAATCCGGATATCAAGACCGGGTATACGATGAAAATGTCGTACGGAGGCCTGGAGGATATGGACGCGGCGGACTTCTTTTCTGTAAAATATACGTACATCACAGAAAGCTTTGTAGAGCATGCGCACAGTCTTGGTAAAGAAGTCTGTGCCTGGACGCTGAATTATCAGGGAGATATGCAGCGGATGGTCAACTGCGGCGTGGACAACATTATCACGGACGATCCGGAGCTGGTGCGTAAGGTTATCCTCGGAACGACCGACCGAAATCCGGGCTTTGTCAGCCTGCTTGGCTATGCACTGAAATAGATGGAGTAAAACAATGGAGGTGGAAACTTCATGGCAGAGAAAGTAAACATGCCATCCCAGAAGAAAGAAAAGAAGAAAAAGAGGAAGAAAAAACTTCCTTCGGATTTTTATGATTATAACCTGCTGGCCTGCACTATTTTGCTGGTCAGCTTCGGACTGATTATGCTGTACAGCGCGAGCGCCTACGAGGCGGCCAGTACATTCAAGGGAAATGATATGTATTATTTCACGCATCAGGCGGGACTTTCTGCTATTGTTCTGATGGGGATTGTGATATTGTCGAAGTTTGTAGATTATCATAGTGTATGGTTCCAGCGGATTGCAGCACTGGTATACTGGGGAAGTCTCCTTCTGATGGCGGCGGTAAGGTTTACGCCGCTTGGTTATGAAGCCTACGGGGCGAGAAGATGGCTCCGGATCGGCGGTGTCAGTCTTCAGCCTGCGGAGATTGGAAAGCTGGGGCTGATTTTGTATTTGCCATACATTATCCTGAAGATGGGAAAAAATATGCGTACCATCCGCGCAAAAGCGATTGTCCTCGGACTTGGCGTGCTGCAGGCGCTGGCTGCGTGGATTCTGACGGACAACCTGAGTACCGCCATTATTCTGGGACTCATCGCCTGCGTCATTTTGTTTCTTGCGGACCCGGAGGTAAAATTTTATGCGCGTGTGATTCTGTCTCTTATACACATCTCCGAGCCCACGAGACCGTA
>ENA-OZAH01000706-OZAH01000706.1-human-gut-metagenome-genome-assembly--contig:-NODE-706-length-12214-cov-5.475121_pt1 | contig 12214 bp, 9 predicted proteins | sample MGYA00243304_ERZ653505 | MGnify/ENA primary metagenome ERZ653505 (study PRJEB26926, sample SAMN06164925) | human gut metagenome | biome: ENVO:00009003; feature: ENVO:2100002; material: ENVO:00002003...
TCAAATTCATACAGTTTGCTGACCTTTACTTTTTTCTTCTTGGTCAGATCGTGGTGGTTGACCAGCATAACGTCCTGGTTCACGCGGATCGTTCCGTTTTCAACTTTGCCGACACCGATACGTCCAACGTATTCGTTGTAGTCGATGGTACTGATCAGAAGCTGTGTGCCAGCTTCCGGATCGCCGGTCGGAGCCGGGATGTATTTCAGGATGGTCTCGAACAGAGGAGTCATATCCTTCGGGGTATCGTTCAGATCGAGTACTGCATTACCCATCTTTGCGGATTCGTACAGAAACGGACAGTCAAGCTGTTCGTCAGATGCATCGAGGTCCATCAGAAGCTCGAGCACTTCGTCGATAACTTCATCCGGGCGTGCTTCCGGGCGGTCGATCTTGTTGATGCAGACGATAACGGACAGATCCAGCTCGAGTGCTTTTTTCAGCACGAATTTGGTCTGCGGCATAGCGCCCTCGAATGCGTCTACAACCAGAATAACGCCGTCTACCATTTTCAGAACTCGCTCAACCTCGCCGCCGAAGTCCGCATGGCCTGGGGTGTCGATGATGTTGATTTTCGTTCCTTTGTAGTAAACTGCTGTATTTTTGGAAAGAATGGTGATTCCACGCTCACGCTCGATATCGTTCGAGTCCATGACACGTTCCTGAACCTCCTGATTGGCACGGAAAACGCCGCTCTGTTTCAGAAGCTCGTCTACCAGTGTAGTTTTACCATGATCGACATGGGCGATGATGGCAACGTTTCTTACATCTTCTCTCGTTGTTTTCATTTCTTCATTCCTCTTCCTATGGGTTGACCCTGCCGGGTTCAATTTTTCAAAATTTCAAGCCGGCCGGGAATGTTTATCACAGCACAAAGGCAGGTGCCTTGCCGTTTTGTCTCTGCTGGATGCCTGCCTATCTGAACTATTATAGCACAGAACAGAGAAAAAAAACAGGGAAGATGTGACATTTTTTGTATTGCAATGGTAGAAAATACGAAGCATGTGGTGCGGTTTTTACAGAAACATATACAAAAAATTGGGCAGAATGCTGATTTGAATAGAAATAAAAAAATCTGGAAAAAAGTGGTTCTGAAAAAGAAATGTGGTTCATACATTAGGATTATAGATCAGCAAAGTACCGATCAGAAATCAATATTCAGAAAGAAAAGACAAAGGAAGGGGATTTTCATTATGGCAGACAAGATGATTGAAAACAATCAGGTGGTTATCATGGGAGAGATTGTCTCCCCGTTTACATTCAGCCATCAGGTATTCGGAGAGGGCTTTTACCTCGTCGATGTGATGGTCAAGCGGTTGAGTGAATCGCAGGACATCATTCCGGTGATGGTCTCCGAGCGGCTGGTGGACGTATCACAGGATTACCAGGGTGAGTGGATCTGCATCAGCGGTCAGTTCCGGTCCTACAACCGCCACGAGGAGAAGAAGAACCGTCTGGTACTCTCCGTATTTGCGCGGGAATTAAGCTTCGTGGAGGAAGAGGACGATTCCGTCAAATCCAACCAGATTTACCTCGATGGATACATATGTAAACCGCCGGTCTACCGGAAAACACCTCTGGGAAGAGAGATCGCCGACCTTCTGATCGCGGTCAACCGTCCGTATGGAAAATCAGATTATATCCCGTGCATCTGCTGGGGACGGAATGCGCGGTATGCCTCTGCGTTTGCCGTGGGCGGCCACGTTCTCATCTGGGGACGGATCCAGAGCCGGGAATATATGAAGCGGCTGAGCGAGACGGAAATGGAAAAGCGGACTGCATATGAGGTTTCGGTGAGCAAGCTGGAATATAGTGAGAGTTAAAGCGCGATCCGCTGTTGACAAGAAAATTTAATGATGCTATAGTAAAAGCAGAACTGAAGTGGATAGAGGTCGCATTACTTCAAGAGTACCTTTTCGGATGCCTCAGCAGCAAAAGAAGAAGAGGAAAAGGGAAGAATGCCGAAGGACATCCGGCGCTGAACCGGTATGCTCCTGGGCGCAGGTTGAAAAAATCTGCGACTGTCATCGAGAGATGGAGAGCTATCTGATCATAGATACTGCGTATGTGTGAATTTGGAGGCGATCTTATCTGGGATGAGGCGCCTCTTTTTTAAACGGAAAGTGAAATTTTCCGTGGGAGATAAGCTCCGGCGACTGATTTCTTATGGTTTTATCTGACACAACATACAGGAGGAAAAGAGAATGTCTATTTTTAAAGGTGCAGCTGTTGCAATTATCACACCGATGACCGAAACACAGGAAGTGAATTACGAAAAACTCGGAGAACTGATTGAGGAGCAGATCGCCGGCGGAACCGACGCCATCGTTATCTGCGGAACCACCGGTGAGGCTTCGACCCTGTCCCATGAGGAGCATCTGGATGCCATCAAATATACCGTGGAAAAAGTAAATCACAGAATCCCGGTAATTGCAGGAACCGGCTCCAACAGCACGGAGACAGCAATTTATCTGTCTCAGGAAGCAGAAAAATACGGCGTGGACGGACTTCTTCTCGTTTCTCCGTATTACAATAAAGCAACACAGAAGGGCCTGATTGCACACTTTACCGCAATCGCAGACAGCGTCAAAGTGCCGGTCATCCTTTACAACATTCAGGGCAGAACCGGCGTAAACATTGCACCGGAAACGATCGTCTATCTGTTCAACAACGTTGAGAATATCGTTGCAGTCAAAGAGGCTTCCGGAAACATTTCCCAGGTCGCAAAAATTATGCAGCTGACCGATGGAAAGATCGATCTGTACTCCGGAAACGACGATCAGGTTGTGCCGATCCTTTCCCTTGGCGGAAGCGGTGTAATCTCCGTTCTTTCCAACGTAGCACCGCGTGAGACCCACGACATGGTACAGAAATTCCTCGACGGCGATGTGGCCGGATCCAGAGAAATCCAGCTGAGAGCACTGCCGCTCATCGATGCGCTGTTCTGCGAAGTAAACCCGATTCCGGTAAAAGCAGCGCTGAACCTGATGGGCAAAGAGGTTGGACCGCTTCGTCTGCCGCTGACCGAGATGGAGCCGCAGAACCAGGAGCGCCTGGCAAAGGCTATGAAAGATTTTGGAATCAAACTGGCTTAAGTTAAGAATACACGAAGTAAAGAAGGAAAAAGACAATGGTTAAAATTATTATGCATGGCTGCAACGGCCATATGGGACAGGTCATCACCGGCCTGGTAAAAGAAGATGCAAATGCAGAAATCATAGCCGGAATCGATATGAACGACAACGGCCAGAACGATTATCCGGTATTCAAAAGCCTGGCAGAATGCGATGTTCCGGCAGACGTAGTCGTTGACTTTTCTTCCTACAAGGCAGCCGACGCACTGCTCGATGCCTGCAAGGAGAAAAAACTTCCACTCGTCCTCTGCACCACAGGCCTCACCGAGGATCAGCTCAAAAAAGTGCAGGAGACCAGCAAAGAAATCCCGGTTCTCCGCTCTGCAAATATGTCCCTTGGTGTGAATACGCTGATGAAACTGGTACAGGCAGCTGCAAAAGTGCTTGCCGAAGCAGGCTTTGATATGGAGATCGTGGAGAAACACCACAAACTGAAATGCGACGCTCCAAGCGGAACCGCCATCGCCCTGGCAGACAGCCTGAACGCGGCAATGGACAACCAGTACCACTACGTATACGACAGAAGCCAGCGCCACGAGCAGCGTGACCCGAAAGAAATCGGAATCTCTGCTGTACGCGGCGGCACCATCGTCGGCGACCACGACGTCATCTTCGCAGGCCCGGACGAGGTTGTTACCCTGTCCCACAGAGCATATTCCAAAGGAGTTTTCGGAAAAGGAGCTGTAGAGGCTGCAAAATTCCTGGCTGGAAAACCGGCTGGCATGTATGACATGCAGGATGTCATTGCTGCGAAATAAGGCAGAAACAGGGAAAAAGTGAATAGAAACCAGAAAGTGCGCAACGAAAATGCGAAACGTTGCGCACTTTTTCTTTTCTTACAACGGGATTTTCGGAATTGAGGAAGTTATTTTGCAGAATATTTGGCAGAATACACAAGAAAAAATACGGAATATCAAAAGAGAACGTGAAAATCGCAAACGGTAATGGAAAAATCAATGCGCAACAAGGTAAAACGCTAAAGTTGCGCGTTTTGCACAAAAAATAGTAAAACAGTATATTTCGACAAGAAATATCTTATAAAAACTGCGAATTGTAAACAATATGCCGAAATGATATGATAATGGCACAAAGAAAAATAAAGAGTTGAGCAACAAAAAGTTGCGCAAACAAGAAAGGGAATGAGAAGATGAAAAAGAATGGTTGGAAAGGGTTTTGCAAAAAGCTCTACAAGTACCGGGTATTTCTTCTGATGCTTGCACCGGCAGTAATTTATACCCTGATTTTTTCCTACTACCCGATGACAGGAATTGTAATGGCATTCAAAAAATACTCCTACGCAGGAGGTATCTGGGGAAGCCCGTGGAACGGATTTGATAACTTCAAGTTCTTCTTTAAATCAGGACAGGCCGGACTCGTTACCAGAAATACCGTGCTGTATAATCTGGCATTCATTGTGATCAACACGACGATGCAGATTGCCGTTGCCGTGCTTCTGACCGAGATCCGCAACAAACATTACCGTAAGATCACACAGTCGCTGATGTTTCTGCCGTATTTCATTTCCTGGGTTATCGTAGGAGTTATGGCATTCAATATTTTCAGTTCCGACTACGGTTTTCTGAACCGACTGATTGAAACCTTCGGTGGAACACCAATCAAGTTTTACACGACACCAAAGGCATGGCCGTTTATCCTTGTCTTCTTTAATGTATGGAAGGGAATCGGATACGGTTCTGTTATGTACCTGGCAGCAATTATGGGAATTGACACTTCGATTTATGAAGCAGCCCGCATCGACGGAGCAAACGTGTTCCAGCGAATTTTCAAAGTAACAATCCCGATGATCATGCCGACCACAATCATCCTGCTTCTGCTATCCGTCGGAGGCATCTTCAAAGGAAACTTTGATATGTTCTACAACTTGGTTGGAAGTAACGGTCTTCTGTACAACTACACCGATGTAATTGATACCCTGACGTTCCGTGCCTTAATCAGCAGCAACGACTTCGGAATGTCCGCAGCTGTTGGTCTGTATCAGTCGGTACTGTGCTTTATCACTGTCGTAATCGTAAACAAACTGGTTGGTCTTTATGATAAAGACTACACCTTATTCTAGGAGGGATGAAAAGTGGGATCTTCCAGTCATACAAGTAAAATCAAAAGAGGAAAAGATGCGGTTGCACTTGATATCATCGCGTACGGATTCTGCGGAATCATCGCGCTGGTCTGCCTCGTTCCTTTCATCATGATCGTATCCGGCTCGTTTTCTTCGGAATCGGCCATTATCCAGAACGGTTTCAGCCTTCTGCCGCAGGATTTCAGCCTGGAGGCATACAAAACCGTATTTAAAGATCCTATGGTTGTCTTCCGCGCATACGGCACGACCATCGGTCTGACCATCGTCGGAACGGTACTTGGTCTGCTGCTGCAGACTATGACAGCTTATGTACTGTCACGCAAGGAGTTTGAGTGGAGAAATCAGTTTTCGTTTTTCTTCTACTTTACCACTTTGTTTTCCGGCGGTCTTGTTCCGTACTACGTACTGATGACACAGACCCTGAATCTGCGGGACAGCTACCTTGCACTGCTCCTTCCGCTGCTGTTCAGCGTATACAACCTTCTGATCATGAAGAGTTACATCGTGGGACTTCCGGATTCTCTGATTGAAGCGGCCAAGATTGATGGCTGCGGCGAGTTCCGTATTCTGTTCCGGATTGTAATGCCGCTGATCAAACCGGCACTTGCTACCGTGGGCCTCTTCATTGCACTGGCTTATTGGAATGACTGGTACAATGCGATGCTGTATATCAAAGACACGAACAAGTATCCGCTGCAGTATTTCCTGTATCAGCAGGTTAATGATATCGAGGCATATAAAAAGCTTCTTGCAAACAACGCCGCAGGCTCTGCCGTCAGCGCAATCTCATTGCCGACCCAGTCCCTGAAAATGGCACTTACCATTGTAGTAACCGGCCCGATCGTTCTGGCATATCCGCTGGTACAGAAATATTTTGTACAGGGTATCACAATCGGAGCAGTCAAAGGCTGATACAAATCATGTTAATTTAACTGAATCAAGTAAGTCCCCTGTTTCCATTGCGAAAAGCAATAAGCAGGTGGGTGGGGACTTGCTTGTATCAGGAGGAGTGCAAGCTCCTTCTGATAAACTGCGGAGCAGTTATTCGGTTATGAGCAAGTAGCAAAGCGGATTGCGAATATCCGCTTGAATTACACATTATATTTATGAAGGAGGTTCTTTATGAAAAAGAGCACAAAAAAACTGGTATCTGTATTACTTGCATCCGCAATGGCAGCCGGCATGCTGGCAGGATGCGGTTCCGGCAACGGAAATGGAAGCACGGGCGACAGCAAAAGCAGCTCCGCAGTTTCCGGCACATCGGGAGACAACCTGAATGCAGACACTTCGGAGCATGTCGATCTGACGATGTATCTGATCGGCGACCGTACCCCGGATTTTGATGAGGTTTACGCCAAAATCAATGAGATTCTGGAAGAGAAGCTGAACTGCTCTCTGAACGTAGAATTCCTTTCCTGGGGCGAGCATGACACGAAATATTCCCTGCTGTTCTCCTCACAGGAAGATTTTGACCTGATCTTTACCGCATCGAGCTGGTGCCATTACGAGCAGACCGTTTCCCTCGGCGGATTTGCACCGCTTTCTGAGGACTTTATCAAAGCGTATGCACCGGATATCTGGGAGGTTGTTCCGGAAATGGCATGGGAGCAGGCAAAGATTGACGGACAGATCTACATGGTTCCGAACTATGCCAACGAGTTTGGTCAGGAAGTTCTGGCAGTGCGCGGTGACCTGATGGAGAAATACGGTATGGACGATATTACATCCTGGGATGACCTGATGAAGTTCTACAAAGCATGTGCAGCAGACGGTATCTATGCAAGTCAGGGCGGACCGTGGTATCCATTCTTCCAGTCCCAGGGCTACTCCACAACGGGCGGAGCACCGAAGGGCGGCGAGCTGATTCTGTATCATACCCAGGATCCGGAAGATCTTGAATTCCAGTACATTGGCGAGTGGGATGCGTTCCGTGAGTACTGCCAGGAGATGAAAGACCTGGTAGACGCCGGAGCATGGTCCAGCGACGTATTAAACAGCAGCGATGAGAGACAGACCGGACTTTTGACCGGAAGAACGGCAAGCATGAGCTGGAATCTCGGAAGCTGTCTTACCTACGGAAAACAGGCAAATGAGGAACATCCGGACTGGAATGTAACGATGGTAGATCCGAACAAAAACCTGTCGAAAAAAGTAAACTCTTACATCAACAACGGTGTTGCCATCAACGCAAACAGTAAAAACAAAGAGAGAGCCATGATGGTATTAAATGAGTTCTACACCAACCCGGACGTTTACGATCTGGCTATGCTCGGTATCGAAGGAAAGCACTGGGAAGCAGTCGGTGATGACCAGTACAAAGTTATTGATGAGAGCGGCTATGGTGTAGCAAGTAACTGCAACTGGGGATGGAACAACTGCACCATCCAGAGAGAGGAATATCTTGAGAACAGAACAGCTCTGGACGACAAGTATGAAAGCATCAAAGATGCCTTTAACAACAACATCAAAGAAGATCATGTTTACGACGGATTTAACTTTGATTCCAGCAATGTAAGTACACAGTTTGCAGCAGTAGAGGCAGCCATCGACAATTATTATAACCCGCTGATCAACGGCCTCGTTGACGATGTGGACGCTTCCATCGATGCTATGAACGCAGCTATGGACAGCGCTGGAATCCAGGATATTCTGGATGAGATGAACCGTCAGGCAGCAGAGTATGTAGCGGAGAAAGAAGTCAAATAAAACAGTCAAATAAAACAGGGAATGGACGCGCTGGTAAGTCAGAAGCTCCGGCGCGGCCGTTCCTTCTTTTATAGGAATTTTTCAAATTTAACAGAAAGTGACAGGATGCTTTTATGACACTGGAGGAAATTGCAAAAGAGATAGGGGTATCAAAAAGTACCGTTTCCCGTGCACTGTCCGGTAAGGGCAGAATCGGAGAGAAGACCAGAAACCGGATTCTCGAGGTGGCAAAACGGGGAGAAGAGCGGGAGGAGATGGCGCGAACCCGAACGGTGACGCACAACATCGGTGTGGTACTGCCTTCAGACGTTTATTATGGAAGTGGTGCCTATTTCCAGAACTGTCTGCTCGGCGTCTGCGAGCCGGCATCGCTGCTCGGGTACAATGTGCTGATTACGACGAGCAACGTGCATGATATTTCAGAGCTGCAGTCGCTGGTGGAGTCGAACCGGGTGGATGGTATGCTCCTGACACGTGCGCTTGAGGATGACCGTGCGCTGCAGTATTTAAGTCAGGTAAATTTCCCGACAGCACTGACGGGAACATGCCGGTATGACAACATTATCCAGGTGGATACCGACAATGAGGGTGCGGCAGAGAAAATGACAACGCTGCTGATCGGAAAGGGATTCCGCAGATTTGCGTTTCTTGTCAAGAATATGAGCTATAACGTAGACCGCAAGCGTCACGAAGGTTTCTGCCGGGCGCTGATTAAAAATGGAATTTCCGAGAAGGATCAGCTTTTCTACAATGGTTCGATCCGTATGGAGTTTCTGGATGCGATCATCGAAAATATTATATCCAAAAAAGTGGAATGCATCATCTGTGGCGACGACGAGATCTGTACGATGGTGATGTCCCGGCTCCAGGCGGAAGGCTATCGGATTCCCAAGGACGTCGCGATTGCTTCGCTCTACAACAGCACCAATCTGGACTGCTATTCCCCGGCAGTTACAGCAGTCAGTGTGGCAGCATCCCAGATGGGAGGCGCGGCTGTGCGTCAGCTGATCCAGCGGCTTCGAGGGGAAAATTATGAGAAGAAGACGATGCTGGATTACGACATTTTATTCCGAAAATCGACAAACTAACGTAGCAGGGAGGACAGAACAATGGAATTTCAGAAGGGAATGGATCTATCTTTTATACCGGAGCTGGAAGACGCCGGAGTACAGGTGAAGGACTTTGACGGAACTATTATGGATCCGCTGGATCTCGTTCAGAAATACGGGGTAAATTCCGTACGGCTCCGTATTTGGAATGCGCCGGAGCATGTCAGGGAGTCCGGCGGATACTGTAGCTATGCGCATACACTGGCGATGGCAAAACGGATCCGAGCACATGGCATGAGCTTTATGCTGGATTTCCATTATTCTGATTTCTGGGCGGATCCCGGCCAGCAGAGAAAGCCGAAAGATTGGGAAAACTTAAGCTTTAAAGAATTAAAGGAGGCTGTTTTTTCTTATACAAGAGATACGCTGACGGCATTAAAAGAGGAGGACGTTCTGCCGGATATTGTTCAGATCGGAAATGAGATCCGAAGCGGCCTTCTGTTTCCAGACGGGGAGCTGCCGGATTATACAAAAATGGTACAGCTTGTAAATGCCGGAATCCGCGGTGCGCGGGCTGCAGCCGGAAAAGATGAGATGCAGGTTATGATCCATCTCGACCAGGGCGGACGGTATTTCTATCTGAAAGAGTGGTTCGACGGTTCCTTTGCAGCAGGACTCGAGGACTTTGACCTGATCGGACTTTCCTATTATCCATTCTGGCACGGCACCTTCACAGATCTGAAAGAGACAATGACGAAGCTGATCTGGGATTATAAAAAGCCGATTATGGGCGTTGAGACGGCACATGCATGGAGAAAGAGTGTGCATGGATTTATTGATGAGCAGCAGGAAAAAATTGCGGGATTTCCGGCGACGCCTGTCGGACAGAAGCAGGTGCTGGATCTGGTTGCCAATGTCGTTGCTTCAATGCCGGACGAAATGGGTCAGGGCCTCTATTACTGGGAACCGATCTGTGTTCCGAAGGACGGCGAGGGCGGCTGGTCGGAAAACATGGGTCTGCTGGATGAGAAGGGAACCGTCCTGGATGGTGTTCTTTCTTTCCTATTTACACGGAATGATGCCTGCCCGGAAAAACCGGCCAAGATTTACGAGCCGGAGCCAATGACCGTAGTAAAAGATGAGGTATGCACTCTGCCGGAGATGCTCCCGGTTTTGCTGTATGACGGAACGGTAGAGCAGCGGCGGGTAAGCTGGAACGAAGTGCCGGACACACGCGTGACAGGCGAATATGATGTGACAGGAAATGTGGAAGGTGTTCCGTTTGCTGCACATGCGAAGATCTGCGTGGTGGAAGAGCTGCCGGAGGCGGAGAATCTGTTGCTCGATGTCGGCTGGGAAGACGGCCTGGCACGCTGGAACGTAGAAAAATCCGAGGATGCCGTTGCAGTACAGCTGTTTCCGGAGTTTGTCGATCCGTTCCCGGCTCCGCCGGTGAATGCGGTACGCGTAGAAGCACCAAAAAACTTTACGTTTTCGATCTGCCAGACGGTAAAGGTACAGGAGGCAGGAACGTATACATTATCTGTTGCCTTTCAGGGAACCGATACAACGAATGTGGATGTGCGGCTGTTCCTCGATACGGAAGAGGGAAAAGAAGAGACTGTGATTCATCCGACAGAACATGCATGGACCGGCTACAAAGTGACATGCGAAATCAGAAAACCGCAGGAAGTCACTGCCGGAATCCGAATTTCATCGCCGCCGATGTACGGCATGATGCGGAATTTCTGTCTGCAGACAGTAAAAAGAGAGGGACAATAAGACGATGAGAGCAGAGTACAGCTATTGCAGGGATTATCTGATTAAAAATGGAAAACCGTGGTTTCCGGTGATGGGCGAAATGCATTACAGCCGGTACCGCAAGGAGTGGTGGGAGGAATCACTGCGCAAAATAAAGGCGGGCGGAGTTTCTGTCGTCTCAGCCTATGTGATCTGGATTCACCACGAGGAAGAGGAAAATGTGTTTGATTTTGAAGGATGCCGGGATATCGGAACGTTTGTAAGACTGTGCCGGAAAGTCGGACTGTCGGTATTCTTGCGTATCGGACCGTTTGTGCACGGGGAAGTGCGGAACGGCGGATTCCCAGACTGGATCATCCAGAGAGAGAAAGAGGGCATGGCGATCCGCTGTAACAACAAGGAATATCTTGACTATGTCAGACGGTTCTGGAAAAAGGTCTATGAGCAGGTCGATGGATGCATGGAAAAGGACGGCGGCCCGGTGATCGGCATTCAGATCGAGAATGAGTACGGCCACGTCGGCGGCCTGCAGGGACCGGAGGGCGAGGCGCATATCCGCACATTGACGGCAATAGCAAAGGAAATTGGCTTTGATGTGCCGCTGTACACGGCGACCGGTTGGGGCGGAGCCTGCATCGGCGATCTGCTTCCGGTCATGGGCGGCTACTGTGAAGCACCATGGGATCAGAGAACGTGCGAGATCGAGCCGAACGCAAACTTTGTGTTTAGCCACACAAGGAACGATGCACTGATTGCGTGTGATCATCATGTGGAAAATGCAAACAGTTACAACGAGGAGGATTTTCCGTTTTTGACGGCAGAACTTGGAGGCGGGCTTCAGGTTACCATGCACAGAAGACCGGTGGCGAAGGGATGCGATGTCGGAGCGATGTCTACCGTAAAAATGGGAAGTGGAGCAGGGTTGCTCGGCTACTATATGTACCACGGCGGCAGCAATCCGAAGGGAAAACTGTCCACCCTGCAGGAGAGCCGCGCGACAGGATATCTGAACGACCTGCCGGAGATCAATTACGATTTCAACGCGCCGATCCGGCAGTACGGAACAATCTCGGACAGCTATCGGGAGATCAAGATGCTGGCGCTGTTTTTGAATGATTTTGGCGAGGATATGGCTTCACTTCGGTCTGAAATTCCAACGATAAGGATTCTGCCGGGAGATATGCACACGGTTCGGACAGCGTGCCGTCACGATGCGGACCATGGATACGTCTTTTTTAACAATTACCAGAGAAGATGGAAGATGGATGATCATCCGCAGGTGAAACTGGAGGGACTCCTGGATGGAAAAGCGAGCGTGGGATTTCCGGCATTTGATCTGAAAGGGGGAATGTATGGATTTTTTCCGTACAATATGAAGCTAAACGATGCGGTTCTTCAAACGGCACTTGCCACACCCTGTCTCTTATACACATCTCCGAGCCCACGAGACCGTACTAGATCTCGTA
>ENA-OZAH01000707-OZAH01000707.1-human-gut-metagenome-genome-assembly--contig:-NODE-707-length-12214-cov-5.380459_pt1 | contig 12214 bp, 14 predicted proteins | sample MGYA00243304_ERZ653505 | MGnify/ENA primary metagenome ERZ653505 (study PRJEB26926, sample SAMN06164925) | human gut metagenome | biome: ENVO:00009003; feature: ENVO:2100002; material: ENVO:00002003...
CCTTATAGGAGTCCTGCGCCACCTTGAGTGCGTGGGTGAGGTCGGTGGCCTTCACCTCGTAGCGCTGATACGGGTGCTCGGCATCGTCCTTCTTCCCCGTCCAGATGGGCACCGGCTCGTCCTTCTTGAACGAGACCGTGGCGCGTCCCTTCTCAAGCATGTCCTTCTTCATGTAGTCGGAGAGGAACACGTCGGTCGAGAAGCCGCTCACGTCGATGCCGTTCACCTTCGTCCCCTTGGGGAAGGAAACGAAGCACTTCTCGAAGGTGCGCCCGTCATTTGCCTGAAACTCGTGGGGCGTGAGGAAGGCGGCGGGCATGTTGATTTTGGCGTAGTTGTCTGCCTTGGGAGCCTGCTCTGGCTCCGGTGTCTTCTTGGGCATGTTTTTTCATCCTTTCTGTCTGTGCGGAACGGGTAGTCCCGCGCGGTGTGTATACGGTGCCCGATTTTAGCACAATGGTATGTTTTGGCTGCTTGGGATAGCTGTCGGCGAACGGATGCAAGTCCGGTTCGAGTGAAAGCGGCTCATGCCTATCGCACCCCCTTCGCATGGTTCGTGGGTTGTTCCGCGCGGGTCGTATCGCAGGTTTCGAGCACGGCGCTCCCGGAAGCGCAGTCATGGGATTCGGCGTTCAGGTCGTAACCGCTTTCCAAGGCATCCGTGAACTCGCTGCCGTATACGTTTTCGAGTGCCGCGTGGCACGCGCCCCGCATCTCGGCAAGGCTGCTGTGGTCTGCCGATGCGAACTCGTTTAAGTCGCGCATGTTGTCCATGACTTCGGTATCGAAGGTGAAGGCCGGGTAGGAGCAGAATCCCGAACGCATGAACTGGCCGGTGAAGGCTCCGAGCTGGGAGATTTTCGAGAGCATCGCTTCTCCCATGTTATTGGTGTCGAGGAAAACGGTCGCGTCCTGTTGCAGCGGGGAACCGAAGTTCACGGTGACGCTGCTCCAAGGCTGTCCGAACGATTCGTCGGTCGGGTCGGAGAGATAGGCGGTCACTGCAAGGTTTCCGTCCGCATAGGACTCCTGTACAAGCTCGACCTGCTGGGTGTATCCGAAGGCATCGAAGGAGAACTCGATGCCCGATTTCTCACTGTCGTTTTCTCGCAGGTTCCCGGAAAGCATGTCCGGGGAGAGCGGTATGGCAGGGCGGTCTGGTGCGGATGTGGTCGTATCGTAGGGTACTTCCGTGGTCTGGGCTTCGGGCGCGTGGGGCATGGAAGCCTGCCCGAAATCCATGTTCCGAATATCCTCGGGAAGCATATCCGGCGATAGGAGTGTTGCCATGTCATTCCTTCCTTTCTGCCGCTACCTGCGGCCTTTCTTCGTGGGTTTTCTCGGTGTGAAAATAGGTTCTACCGACCCGTCCTTTTGAAGAACGACTGTGCAGTCGAAGGTCCTCCCGGCCTTGGACTTGCAGCCCCTTAGCGAGACCGCCTTCCCGTCAAGAAGGGATGCGGCCTGCTTCTCGGTGAACTTCTTGGTGCAGAAGCCGAACAGCTTGAACCCGCAGCCCGCGACCTCCTTCCAAGTGCCGTCCTCCTGCTTCTCGTTCTTGATGGAGGAGCAGGCGTAGATGGAGCCGGTCTTTATAACGTCCTTGCCGCACCTCGGACACTTGCCCACTACGGTCTTTCCGGCACCTGCGATGGATGCGCCCACGTAGGCGGTCTCGCGGTGGTGATTGAAGACCTCGATGACGGAATCTTGCAGGGCGTTCACGTCCGCCTTGCCGTCTGCGATATCCTGCTGGATGAGCCACCATCTTGCAGTCACGTCCGCGCCGCGAATCTCCGGCGGGAGGAGCGCATAGAACGCCTTGGCCTTATCGGTCGCTCGAACCTTTCCCTTTCGTTCCTCAAGGTAGCCACGGGTTTTCAGACCCTCGATGATGGAGGAGCGGGTGGCCGTCGTTCCGATACCGCCGTGTTCGCCCTTCTTGCCGTCATCCTTACGCTTAAGGATTTCCCGGATTTCCGGGTCTTTGACGTACTTCGCGATGGATGCCATGTCTGTGATGAGGGTGCCCTCCGTATAGGGTGCGGGCGGGGTGGTCTCCCCTTCCGTGATTGAACAGGAGATACCGGCAAGGGTGTGGCTTCCTGCGGGAACCCATGGGTTCCCCGTATCGGAATCCTCTCTGACGCGGCTGTTCGAGATATTCGGGAAGACAGCCGTGAACCCCGCGTCCGAAAGGCGCTTCGCGGTGAGCTTAAGCGTTCCGCCGTCCACGCTTACCGTGCTCTCGCTCACGTCGTACACGGCGGGAGGAAGAAATTGCACCGCATAGCGCTCGCAGATGGCGGTGTAGACCTTGGCTTCGTCCGGTTCCATCGCGGAAACGGGTGCATCCGCTTCCTGTGGGATGATGCCGTGGTGGGCGGTCACGTTCCCATCGTTGAACGCCTTGGAGTGGAGCCGGTAATCCAAAGGCCAGCGCACGCCGAGGTTCTTCATCGCCTGCGCAAGGACTGCCGGTGCCTGCTCTCGGTGCTCTTCCTTGAGGTATTGGGAATCGGAGCGGTTGTAGGTGATGGCTTTGTACTTATCACGCAAATCCTGCGTGATTTGCTGAGTCTCGGCGGCAGTGAAGCCGAAGCGCTCGCTCATGTCGGAAAGCAGCACGGTCAAGTTGTAGGGAAGCGGCGGGTTCTCCTGCTTTTTCGATACGGTCGTTTCAAAGTGCAGGTCGCGTCCGTCGAGCTTTTCCTTAAGGGCTTCCAGCGTATGCCGCTCGAACAGATGCTTCTCACCGGCAAGCAGCTCCTTTCCCGGCAGATACTTGAAGGTGAGTTCTCCGGCATCCGAATCACCGCTTGCAAACAGCTCGTAGAACTTTCGGGTGACGTGGTGGGCGATGGCTTCGTCGCGTTTCACCACAAGCCCCAGCGTCGGGGTCTGCACGCGTCCGACGGTGAACAGGCCGTCAAGACGCTTGGTGGCGAGTCTCGTCTCGTTCACGCCGAAGCACATATCCGCCATCTGTCGGGCATAGGCGGCGTTGCCAGCACCCCGGCAGGAGTCGTTGGGCACGAGCTTGTCGAACGCCCTCACGATGTTCTTCTCGATGTTGTCGTTCACGTAGACGCGCTCGACCTTACCGGTGTAACCGAGGTAGTCCAAAAGCTCGTCCACGATAAGCTGCCCCTCATCGTCCGGGTCACCGGCGGCGATGACGGAATCGCAAGTTTCGAGGAGTCCCGCAATCTGGTCGATGAGGGGCTTCTTGCTCTCGCCGGTTTCCTTATCGACCGCCGGTTCCTTTGGCCAGTCGTGAACCTCGATAGGGAGTACGTCTAGGCTCCAAGGATTTCCCCACTTGGGGTCGATGGTATCCGGTTTCACCAGTTCCAACAGGTGACCGGCGCAGGCGCAGACCGTGTAACCGTTACCAGAGATTGGGAGACGGGCGCTTTCGGACACCTCTTTCCCCGTGATGGCGCGGGCGATATCGCGGGCGAGCATCGGCTTTTCCGCGATGACTAATTTGCTCATATGGTTTCCTTCCTTTCTGGTTTGCTAGTCTTTAGGGAATAAAAGTGCGTCCGCACGTTCAGAGTCGAAACTCACGATGAATCGTTTCGCATCCATATCAAGAATCTGATTGTCCTTTAGGGTGTCGATGATTTTACGGATAACCTCAAAACTGAGTTTCGATGCTGACCTCATGTCATTTCTGGTCGGATTCTCTCCGACATGAGAAGCCAAAAAGTCGATAAGCGAGCGTTTTCCTTCGGAAATCGCTGCTTGATGGGCGATGGATTTTTGCTCGGTTCTCTCGATGCAGGCGGAAAGAATCGCGCTTTCGAGGTCAAAAAATCATGTCCGCGATATCGGAAAGCGGCACCTCATCGAGGTCGATGGACTCGCAGGCCACCTTCCAAGCGCCGGTGGCATGTCCGGTCTCCGGGTCGCAGGCGGGAAATGCGGTAGCCAGACTGATGATGGAACCGAAAAGCCCGCCGGTTTTTACCCTCTTCGAGAAAGTGAAGTTGTCGGCAATGTCCGTTCCGCCGTTGCCGAGATAGTCATCTTCCAAACGGCTCCAATTGCCGAACCATTTGGGATTAGATATGTTGTGAAACATCTATTCCATCTCCTTGTTCTGATTGATTTTTTTGGTGCCATCGAGTCCCGCCTGCTCCGCAAGCGCTTCCTTGCCGGATGCCATGTCACGGGACTCGGACTTGACACCGGTTTCGGTAACCTGTGCCTTCTCGGGTTCCGCCTGTGCCAGCAGATGCTCCTTCATGGATTCCAGAGCAGGAAACGGGGTACCGTCCCTAGCTTCCGCGAGCAGGTAGCGCATCTGCTGGGAGGTAAGGGCTGGGGTGTGCATAAGGATTGTGGAGACCTTTGCCATAGTGGCATCGGAAAACTCTGCCGCCGTTGCATCGAAGACGGCCATGAGCTGTTGCGCGTTCATGTCCGCGCACGCCTGCATGGTCATCATGAGAAGTGGCGTGTTATACCCGCACCGGTTCACGGCATAGGCACAGGCGCTCATCTGCTCTACGGAAAGGGAAGCCGGGAACAGCCCCGCAAAGTCCGCATCGCTCAGGTCTGCAACCGGGGTCTGCCCGCGCATGGCGGTAAGAAGCGCGATTTGCTGCTCCGGTCTGTATTCCGGGTTCATGATACGCGCCACCTGCGCTTCGGTCAGCGAGTGCTCACCGGTATAGGGGTCATGGCGTGCGTTTTCCATGGCGGCGGCGATGACCTCCATGCTCTCAGGGGTAAACGCGGGCTTCGCGATGGCGCGGACGGTCTCATAGGGGATAAGGCCGCGCAGGAGGATGTTGTTGATGGTGAGCAGCTGGGAGCGGGAGAGACGTTCCACAGGCAAGTCGCTCCCACCGTGCGCCACGACCAGATAGGCGGCTTCCATGCGCCGTGCGTCCATCTGCGGGTCTAGAAAGCGTGCGAAGTCTCCGCCCCTGATGGCGATTTTCGCGATGGCCGTCATCTGCGCTGCGGTGTACTTGGGGGTCGCGAGAGCATCCAGCACGTCTTCTCCCACCGCCGGGTTCAGCGCGGCGGCGATGATGGCATTGGCCTGAAAGCCGTTGTACTCGTGTTCGGTCAGGCGCATCGCGTCGGCTTCGGTTAGGCCACGGTCGATGGCCTGTTCGTACTGAACGAGCTGTTTGTCGGTAACGGTTTCCGGGTCGAATGTTTTTCCGTCAGGTGTCATAGGTGTCCTCCTTTCTGCCCATGAAACGGCTTTGTCACAGGGAGCCATCTGCCTTTTCCGCGCGTGTCGGGGCATCCTTTATCTCCGACTGGCTATCGAGTTCGGTGCGAGCGGCCTTCGCGTCGCGGGCTTCGGATGCGAGAGATGCGGCAGTCGCTTCCGACTCGGCGGATGCAGACTTCTCGGCTGCACGCATGGCTTCGGCGGGGGAAGCCCCGTCCATCAGCGCGAGGTCTACCGAACGCAGCTGCGCAAGGTCAAGCTCCGTCACGGGGAGGTCTTTGCCGCCGTGGAACAGCACGGAAACAGCCGCCTTAAGTGTCTGCTCGTCCATATTGCGAAAATCGAGGGGGTTCTTGCCGACAGAAGCGATATCCAGAAGACCGCGCATCTTACCGGACGAAAGGGTCTTGTCGGCTATCGTCTCAAGCGTCTCGGGCGAGACGTGCGGGCTGCGGGCGGCTTCCATGAGGATATCCGCCTGCCTGTGAGAGAAATCATGCTTGGCAATCTGCGTAGCGATGGGAAGCGGCACATGGCTCTCCATCGCTTCCGCGTAACGTGGGTAGTCTACGTTTTCAGGCACCGTCGCAACACTCTCCGGCACCGCTTCATAGGAGACGATATTTCCGTCGATGCAATAGCCGAGGTCGATGGGAAGATAGCTGTCAGCTTCCTTGGTCTCGGGGGAAAGTTCGCTCTCCTTAACGAGTCCCATGATGCGGTACACGTCCTCGGGGGTCGCACCGGAATCGAGAAGTTCGTGGAGGGTGTTCTCGATAGCACCGGAAACATCCTCCATCTCCGGGTTGGACGTGCGCTCACCGAACGCGAAGCAGGGACGGGCGAAGTTGGTGTTCAGAGTATCGACGGTATAGACCCTGAGCGCATACTCCCCCGGAGCGTACCAGTAGTCCTCATCGTTGGAGTAGGTAAGCAGGAGGGAAAGGTCAACGGGAATCTGCTCCTGCCCAATCCAGAAGTCGTTATCTGGCATGGCAATCATCCTTTCTGTGTTTCTTGTTGTGCGGTTTGCTGGCTTTCTGTGGTTCTATCTAACGGGAGAGGTCGGGCTTTGCGACCAGATGCTCGCGGGAAGGTGCGGCAGAACCGCCTGCAAGCTGTTTGGAAGCTGCCATCATGTCTTTGGCTTCCCCGGAGAGGGAGATACCGCCACCGCCCTTTCCTCCGATGCTTGCGCCCTTTGTCACGACGGCCTGAACGACCTCTTTTGCGGCCTGCCCTGCGGTATTCACAAGGCCGCTTCCCGTGCTGTCACCGAAATCTTCTGCCATGTTCATTTCTCCTTTCTTGCCAAAAACGCCTAAAGGGCGTTTTCGTTGCTGTCTCTCGACTCATTCAGTTTCCGAATCACATCGAGGGCGGCTTTCCTGTTCTCCGGGAGAGCGAAGCGCGATAGGGCGGCTTCTTTCGCTTCCCCCGAAAGGGAATAGCCGCCATCGTCCGCACCGGGCAGGATGCCGAAGGCCTCCTTGCAGGTCTCCTTGAGGAAAGCATTCACCTTCGCAAGGTCATCGCCCTCAAGCCAGTCGGTCGCGGCTTGTGTGCTGAGTGGATAAGCGAATCCATACGCTTCAAGGCCGTCGAGGTCGGCACCGACCATTCCGTTCCAAGGGTAGCCGAGCAGGGTGTTCATGTGGAAACTGGCTACGAACTGCCCGTTATCCTCGGTATCGTAGAACTCGACCATCGTGTCGGCGCAGGGGGGATTTCCCTTCTTGCTTCCGCGAGGGAAGCCGTCCGCACGGGGTTCACCGGGATAGACGAGATGCACGCGCCATTTTCCGGTGGTGAACTCGCGCGGAAAGGTGCTATCAGGATTCTTTTTCATAGATTCCATCCTTTCTAAAGGGCGTTCCCGTTAGCGAGGGCGCTCGCGGCTTCTTTGCACTCGGCAGCTTTTTCTTCAATCCCCATCTGGTTTCTGCTCAGCCCATTACGGGATGCAGTGGCATCCTTCGCTTCCCCCGTGAGGGAGTAGCTGTCCTCATCCTTTTCGTCACCGGGAAGGGAGCCGCAGAACTCCATGCAGCTTTTCTTGAGAAAGTCGTTCACCTTTGCAAGGTCATCGCCTTCAACTGTCCAAGCGGGGATGCCGCCATCAAGGGAGAACTGGTTCCCGTTCTTGAGCATCGTGTCGATGGAGACGGCAATGGAATTGTCCTCAAGCAGGTCGGTCATGTAGTAGCGAGAGACGAACTGACCGCCCGGAAAGCGTGCGGCATCCTGCGAGGTATCGTAGAACTCCACAAGGGGGTAGGACGCGCGATGGGCGGCGGCGGGTACGCCAGAGTAAGCATTCAACTCATAGGTCAAGCAACCATCGAGACCGTAACGCTCTCCGGGGTAGATAAGATGCACACGCCATTTGCCGGTGGTGAAGTCGTGAGGGAGCGTCCCTTCCTCTTTCTCGTATTCCTCAGAAGGGCATCCGAAGGACTGTTCCACGTAACGGGGGCGGCGCAGAGTTCCGGGCTGTTATAGAGGTCGTGGATGAACTGGTTTTCATCGCCAAGCTCATAGTGCTTTCCCATGGCGGTAAGCCCTTCGAGGGGCAGATAATCCTCGTAATCGAGCTGTCCCCAAAGGCGCTCGCCAGCATCGGTGAGCTGACGCATCTCGACGGATACGCGCCCGTCATGGTGGGCACCGGCAAGGTAAAGCGTGCCGTTCTCGTCCCAGACCTTCTGAATCTCGCAGTCGGCGAAAACGTTGCCCTGACCGAAACGGGATGGAGAGCAATCGGTGGCGGCATCGAAGTCCTTGTAGACGGCGATGCCGGTGGACGTGCCGTTCCAGCGCCCAACACTTCCCGACACGAGGATGTGGTTGCCGCCGTAAGGGTTGACGAAATCCGACATGTCGGACTTCTCCCCGTTAAAGAAGGCGGCAAGTGCCCGCATCTCCTCCTCGTAATCGAAGGCTTTCATCTCCATCTGATGATTGAAAATCTCATCGTCGGTGAAGTCCTCGCGCACCTCACCCTCGGTCAGACCGTCACGTTCCATGAGGTCGTTTATCGCCATCTCTTCGCCTTCGTCTCCGTAGTAGAGGTCTTCGTCGAAGACGATGCGCTCTTTCGGTTTCGGTTCCATAGAGTCTCCTTTCAGCAGAAAACGGGTGGAGCCTTGCCCTCACCCGTTTCCATGCACATTTCTAACGGTTGTCGGTGTCTACAGGCGGCTGCGCATCTCTATCGTCCTTTTCCGGGGCATTCTTTTCCGGGGCGTTACCATCAAGCCCATCCCTGCCGTTTTCCATATCGTGCGCTTCGCTGTCAACGGAAACCGCTTCCGGGTCGATATCGCATTCTGCAAGCTCTTTCTTCCAGTCATTCAAGAAGACCGCATCAAAGCCCATCCCATAAACCGCGCGAACCGTTTCCACGCTCATCGCGCAGGGGTTCACGCGCCCCGCGATATCATCGTTGTCCTGTATGAAGTTGTCGGCACAATCGGCGAAGTCTTCGCCATATTTCTCCTCGAACGTGGCATAGATAGCCGAGATGATGGTGTCCTTCGCGTCATCGGTCGGCGCATAATCCTCATCATAGGAGAGGTCGTTTAAGATTTCGTCTGCAAGGCTTTCCCGGATGGCATAGACCCCCATATCCCTTAGCTGGTCGAGGGTGCCGTAACGGCAGATATCCTCGCGATGGTCGTAGAGGTCGGACTTGAAGCACTCGTACTGCGCCATCTGAACCATCTTGTAGATATCGCCCTTGCAGCCTTCGAGAAGGCCGTCGAACTCGGCTTGTTCCAGCCACTCCGTGTGGTCGGGAAGCCACGAGAGAAGGTCATGGTAGTTGTCATCGACCTTATAGTCGGCAGCTTCGGGTGGTCATAGGCGTACCGCGCGGCACGCTCGGATGCGGCCTTCTCGACCAGAGTGTTTACCTCGTCCCCATGCTTTGTCAGGGTGTTGGAAATCTCTTCGATTTCCCAGCCGGAGAGGTACAGCTCGTCCTGCATCCACAAATTCGTCTCCTTGCAGGAGTCGTAAGCACGGAGGGCGGCAGATGGCTTTACCCCCTGTGCGTAGAGCTTGTCCACGAACTCGTCAGTGGAGTATTTTCGCAAGGTGAGGGCATCGTCTGCGAGGGCGGAGAAGACCTGCGTGACAGTCGGCTCCCCAAAAGCCCTCGGGTCAGATACGAAGGTGGTGGAGAAGTCCTTTCCGCCTTTGGAGAGGGTGAGCAAGTATTTCACGTAGTAGTCTGGGGCAACGGTGTCCCTTTCCCGGTTCGTAATCTTCATCTGGAAGCCGGACAGAAACTTAGCCACTGCTTCCGTAGTGTCGTATGTCATAGCGCGTTCCTTTCCATCGGAAGCCGATACTCGGCTCCCAATAATAACTTATTAAGGGGAAGGGGCGCACCGGTTTCGGCACGCCCCTTCGGTGAGCGGTAGCAGGTTTTCGGTAAGCGTCTACGCGCCGAGGATTTCCTTCGCCCAAGAGCCGGACTTTACAAGCCCCATCATGGTCGTGATGAGAACGGCGATAGTCTTGATGATGACACCGAACGAGTCGAATGTTTCTACGCCCTGTGCGAGACCAAGCATCTCGGCCTTTCCCAATCCGCCGGAAACCGCGAGGGCGGTCACAAGATGCGGGTAGAGGTAGAGGATGAGAACCATGACCACGCCTGCGAGGGCTGCTGCCGCAAAGTTCTTGAGGTAACCGATTCCGATTTGCTTCGTCTCCTCGAAGCCGAGAAGGGAAATGGGAATCGGAGAGAAGGCGGCATAGACATAGAGCTGAACGGAACGCCCGAGGGCAACGACCATTGAGACCGCATAAAAAACGAGTCCGACCGCCCATGAAATGAGTCCGAAAATCAAAAGGAGGAAGCATCCGCCGAACGTGGCATCGGCCGCATCGTCCTTGGTCATCTCGATTCCGGGTTCATACCAGTTTTTCGATTGCAGCTTGTCCGACACGTTACCAACGAGGTCGTTGAAGATGCCGTAGATGGCGGAAACGAGGTCGAGGGCGTTGTCGATGAAGTAGCTGAGGATGCAGTAGGTCACCACGAGGAATACGATATCCTTCACGGCGGGAAGGGTGCTCGTCGCGTCGATGCGCTGGCTAATCTTGATGAGTTGCATCAGCATGAAGAGACCTAGGATGGCATGGGCAACGGGGATGACCCCGGCCTGATAGAAGTCTTTTACCACGCCATACGGCTCGGTTGTTCCGAAAAGCTCGTTGAACGGCCCGGAAATGAACTTCGCGTCAAGCGTCTGGTTGATGACACCGAAATAGGTATTGAAGAGCGTGGCAGCGATTTGCAGAAGCCACGTTTTAATCATGTTGGGGATATCAAGGAAGTCCCCGATGATACCCGCATAGGCCGGATGGGGAATGAGGAGCACGAGTGCGCAGGCAGCGAAGAGCGCGAATGTGCCCGCGAGACAAGCCTTTCTCCTGCGCAGGGGAACCGTCTTCGTCTCCTCATGCTGTGTGGATTGTAAAGTCAGTTGTTCATTCATAGAGATTCCTTTCTGCCTGCATGGCGATGCTGCCCTAGCCCTCGAAGGAGAACTCGCTCGTGGACTGCTCGTAAACGCAGGTGATGGAAACAGAGTTTGTGTCGTTGAGCTTGAAGTCCGTGGTGATGACCCCGTTCTCATAGTCGAGGTTCACGACTTTCTGCCATGTAGCTTCGGTGACAGAAGGGTAATGGACGGCGCACCACTTGGAGAGGGCGGTGGTGACGGCCTTCTCATCCCCGCCGAAGAGTTTCGTGACCTCGCTGTTCATGCCCTTCACGGTAATGTTTGTCACCGCTTCGGCACGCTCGTATGCGGTGTTTTTCTGAGCGAACATCGTAGAGCTTGTAAGGGTGGAGATGGTGTTCTCACCGGGGGTCTTAGAATCGGAGTTCACCGCAGCGCCACTGCCGTCCGTGTAGGTCACGATATGGGTGCCGGTATCGGTCTCGAAGACGATGGTATAGAGATAGCCGCCGTACCCATCGGAGGTCTTTTCCACGCGGGAGATGGCGTAACTATGGACGGTCGGAGTTCCGTTCACCGTTTCCACGTAGGAGTCATCGGCAAACTTGAGGGTGTAGCGCCCCTCGCTTACCGACCAGACGGAAGAGGAGAGGGTGTCGATGAGTTCCTTGGTATCGGTATCGTATCCCTTGATGATTTCCTTCTGGGCATCGGTAAGCTCCACTTTCCCGGTTTCCTCCTTCGTCTTCTTCTCAGCGGCTGTGGTAGTGTCCGTGTTATTTCCTGCGTTCTGCTCCTTTGCGGTTTCCGCGCGGTGATGCGACACGTTGATGGCGCTCATGGCAGAGCCGCAGGTGAACATCAGGAGCAGGCACAGGGCGATGACGGAAAACTTCTTGTGTTCCGCCATCCATGCTTTCAGTTTCTTCATAGCAGGTATCCTTTCTGGTTTCCTAGCGCCAGTCCCATGGATAGCCGCAGACAACCCATCCTCTTCCGTTTTGGGAAACCCAATCGGACAGGGAGATGGTGCGCAGACCGGAGTAAATGCTATCCATGACCTTGCCGTCACCGATATAGATGCCGACGTGCCCGTAAGCGTTACCGGCGGGGGTGTTGGAGCCGTATTGGGCGGAGATGAGCATTCCTACCTTTATCTGGGAGAGGTCGGTGGTGGCGCGTTTCTGGCTGTAATTGGCACCGTATCCCTGATTGCCGAGCTGCGTATTGCCGTTGCCGCCGACGGAATGACCGGCTCTTGCATAGACCCTTGTTGTCCATGTGGCGCAAAGGTTGGCTCCCGGCCACGGAGTCTGCGAGCAGGCATTCACGATATCCTTCTGCCACTGGTCGGCGCTCTGGTAGTCCTGCCCGCCACCGGGAATGAGGGTGGTGCCGGAGTACCGATTCTTGAACTCCTCTGCGGTCATGGAATCGAGCTGCGCAACGAGCGGATAGGCTTGGCAGATGGAACGGTACTGGGCGATATAGCTGTCCTGCGACGCGGTGTAGTACCCGCTGTCTCTTATACACATCT